>Ga0208192_1000025_pt1 | contig 176864 bp, 148 predicted proteins | sample June2015DPH_13_1_2_FD_184711 | JGI IMG/M metagenome (GOLD analysis project Ga0208192, IMG submission 184711) | Peatland microbial communities from SPRUCE experiment site at the Marcell Experimental Forest, Minnesota, USA - June2015DPH_13_150... | ecosystem: Environmental > Terrestrial > Soil >... | reverse complement strand
ACATACCTCGGGCATAGCCACCGCTGGTATTGGCGTCTATATGCCCATCAATATTGCCAGTGGTGATAGATCCCCACGGGCTGAATATACCATAGGCATTGTTACCGTTGGTCGCTGTGGCGGTGATTGTGCCGTTAATCGCACCGTTGATGTATATTGAGCCGTTGGAGCTTTCCAAACCATAGGCATTTGCGCCAGATGTGGCGGTAATCGTACCATTAACATCGCCGTTGATTATAATATCGCCGTCGTCACTGTATAAAGCGTGGGCCCCACTATAGTCATCGCCGGACGTGGCTCTGATAACAGCACTGTTACTTATGGCGCCGTCGTCAACTGTACCATTAATCGTTAAATCTCCAGAGGCATATATGCCATACGCACCATGATAGCCCGCATCCGCGGTAATCGTCCCACGGATTACACCAGTGGTGACTGAACCGTCCTCGCTGTACAAACCGTAGGCACCGTTATGCCCGGCCGTGGCGTGAACCGCCCCATTAATATTGCCGACGGAGAGGGTTTCTCCGCTGTACAAACCGTAGGCACCGCTATGCCCGGCCGTGGCGTTAACCACCCCATTAATATCGCCGACGGAGAGGTTTTTTCCGGCGTATAAACCATAAGCATCGCTATATCCTACCTGGGCGGAAATATTGGCGTCGTTGCCAATGTTGCCCACTGTCAAATTCGTGCCGGCATACAGGCCATAGGCATCGTAACCGTTGCTCGAGTCCAGCGCCTTGGCAACAACCTTCCCGGTAATACCGCGGATGTTAACATTGACGTCACCGGCCACACCATAGGCATATTTATCGTATGTCGCATTGGCGGCAATTGTGCCGCTAATTGTGCCGTTGATATCTACGGAGCCGCCGCTGCTTTGAAAACCATAGGCGTCAGTATAATAAGCTGTGGCGGTAATCATGCCGCTAATATCGCCGTTGACGGTTATCAAGCCGCCGTTGTCGCTGCGCAAACCGTAAGCCCCGTCATCGGCGCTCGCAGCAGTGATTGACCCGCCGATAGCGCCGGTGGTTATGGAACCCCCGCCCATTGTATACAAACCAATCGCGTCCCAGCCCCCGGCCGTGGCATCAATCGTTCCATTGAGGGCATCGGTGATTATCGAGTAGCCACCATCATTACCTATAGCATAGGCACGTTGAGCCGTAGCCACGGAGAAGATATGGCTAGCGCTACCGACATCACCTGTGATAACGACGTTATAGCCATCACCATAGATACCAATAGCATTACGGCCACTGGCTATTGCGCCAACTACGCCAAAATCACTACCATTTATCGGGGAGGGAGTACCATCAATACCAATAACATACGAACCATCGATGTTTATAATGTTTAATAATGTTGCCCCGGCATTGGAGCAGAACAGGGCCAGGCAAAAGACCAGCATGGCTGTTACTGTCCAGAATCGCCTCCCACAATATGACATCTTCACAGTTTTTGTTTTTCTTCCGCTCATCATAATCTTTTCCTCTCAAAAAAAATATACCCAAATATAAACTTTTGGATTTTTCCCGCAAATCCTAAACAAATTCACAACAGAGAGATACCTCGATAGTCAGAATCATAACAGATTTTGTCCCCCGCGTGGCTACATCGCACGAAAACCACGTTTCACCATTTACAGGACACCTCTCCAACTTCACTATTCATTTAGCTCACTCAAAAATGGACCATTCTTGAAAGTCGATGTAAAATAAAGGCCCTGTCGGCTCGGACCTCGAATATTCCGAGCACCAACATAATCAATAAGACCTCATCCGCAAAACTACCAAACTAAAAAGTATGTATAATAGTACTGATAATGCGTGTCAATAATTAAAATGAAAAAATAAGATTTTTTTCTTGTTCGCAGATTCCCTAAATTAACATTATTGTATTTATGTAGCTAACTTACAACTTCTGGGCAAAATCACATCCTGCAAAACAATAAAAATACCAAAATGTAGATTATTGCATATCGCCTACAATTTTGTTACCATATCCGCCACAGCCGTTATTTAAGGAATCTGGAACATGAAAGCCAATCCTGCGAAAGAAGTGCAGCTTTTAAGCGACATAGCAAAAGGGCTTGCGGAGCATTAGACCTGCAGCAGACGTTGTGCTTGATTCTGCAATCGCTGGACACTTACCTGAAACTGCAACGCAGAACCGCTTCGGATAAACCGACAATCGCAAATTCCATACCCGCGTCAGTTTATTATTCGTCTGCGCGAATTCAATCCTTTTTCCAGATAATTTTCCCCACAAAAACGAGGCCGAAGGGGCTCGAACCCTCAACCTTCGGATCGACAGTCCGATGCTCTAGCCAATTGAGCTACGGCCCCAAACGAGCATAACTATACTGGGTGAAACGAGATGTGTCAATCGTTTTAGCCGGCGGTTTTTACATTCTTGCGTTGGCTTGAGGCCTGCGGAGTTGGGGCTGGGATTTGGACGCCCTAATGTTTTCCTGGAGAATTTTCATCGCCTTTTTGACGTCGGCGACCTTGAGAATACCGGTGGTTCTGCCGCCTTTGGCGCCCGCGGTGCAATAGGCATAGGATATGTTGATATGGCTGACGGCAAGCTTTTCGGCAACTACGGCAAGAGCGCCTGACTTATTGTCGAGGTTGACACAAAGGACTTCGGTTTTGTTAACAGGGAAATTGGCCTTGCCGAGAACCTGTTCGGCCAGGTCGGCATTATCAAGGACGACCCGCAACACGCCGTGTTCAACGGAGTCCATCACCGTCATAGCAATGATATTGATCTTGGCTTTGGCGATCTCGCCGAGGATATGAGCAAGGACGCCGGGTTTGTTGACCATAAAGACGGAAAACTGAGTTGTGACGTACATAGTTTTGCCTCCTGCAAAAAAGACCTAAGTGGAACGCTGCGCTTTTATTGCGCTTTCGGTATCGGGAAAGAAATCGAAAACCTGGTCGAGATTGGTAATTTTGAATACCCTGTGAAGCTGCGGGTTGATTCCGCTTATGAAAACCTCGCCGTTGTAAGAGGAAAGCGAGGCGCGTGTTTCGAGCAGCAGGCCCAGGACCCTGGAGGAGAAAAATTTGACGCCCTTGAAATCAAAAATGACCAGCTTGGGACGATTGGCGTCGATAAAATGGGCAATATGCTCGGCGGTGGTGGAAATATCTTCAACGTTACTTATTGAACCTTTCCTGAAAGTAACAATGGCAACGTCGCCTTCAATTGAGATTTGGCCAATTGTTTCCTCGACCATAATGACCCCACTATACGCCTAAACCAAACAACATTATAACGGATTTATCATTATTTCGGCAGATTTTTCAACCACCAACACAAAACAATCTATTTTTTTATATATGCCAGCAGGCGAGGAGATGTTCGGGTCTGCCGGAAACGGGCACAAGCGGCGGATTTTGGGTAAAACAACGGTCGTCGGCAAATGGACATCTCGGGTTAAATGGGCATCCGGGGGGCGGATTGAGGATACTGGGAATTTCGCCCTTAAGCCGGTGCGTTGAGGCCTGCTGAGACACATTGATTTTGGGAATAGCTGCCATAAGGGCCACGGTATAGGGATGAAGAGGATTATTGTAAAGCTCGCCTGCGGAGGCCTGCTCGACGATTCTGCCCATATACATCACGGCGACGGTATCGCAGGAGAACTGGACGACGGCAAGGTCGTGGGCGATAAACAGATACGTCAGGGAAAACTCCTGCTGAAGGTCTTTGAGAAGGTTGAGTATCTGGGACTGGATTGAGACGTCGAGAGCACTGACCGGCTCGTCGCAAATGACGAGTTTGGGCTGGAGGACTAAGGCGCGGGCGATGCCGATACGCTGTCTTTGGCCGCCGGAGAACTCGTGCGGGTAGCGATTCATAGCGTCGGCTGGAAGACCGACCTTGGAGAGAATTAAACGGACCTGTTCAGTAAGGTCCGGGCCGGTTATTTTTTTGTGGACCTTAAGCGGCTCGCCAACGATGTTGCCGACGGTCATACGGGGATTGAGCGAGCCGAACGGGTCCTGAAATATCAGGGTAATGCCGGAGCGGATACTTCGCAGGTGGGAGACATCCGCGGTAAGTATGTCGGTATTGTCAAAGATTACTTTACCTGAGGTAACCGGGATAAGGCGAAGGATGGAGCGAGCGACGGTGGTTTTGCCGCAGCCGCTTTCGCCAACCAGGCCGAAAGACGTCGCCGATTTGACGGCAAGCGAAACCCCATCGACGGCCTTTACGTAGCCGACGGTGCGCCGCAATAATCCCTTCTTGACGGGGAAATAGGTCTTGAGGTCGTCAACCTTGAGCAGGAAACCATTTGTATTGGGGTCAGAATTCATATCTTAGGGTCATCGGGCCTTTCATAGCCGGGCGCAAACCAGCAGGCAACTTGCCTGTCGGACGGGCAAGCCCCCCCGCCATTATCAAGCCGGCGTAACTGCGGCTCGACTGTCTGACATCTTTTATCATTGCAGCCAAGGGGACATCGGGGATGAAATTTGCAGCCAGCGGGAAAACGAAGCGGTTCAGGAACGATGCCGGGAATTGTGTAAAGGCGTTTGCCGGTAAAGCCGAGGCGAGGCAGAGATTGGAGCAGACCCTGGGTGTAAGGGTGCAACGGCTGGTCAAACAAGGACCGGCAATCGGACAGCTCAACGATTCTTGAAGCGTACATCACGGCAACGTCCTCGGCGCGTTCGGCAACGATGCCGAGGTTGTGGGTTATCAGCAGTATGCTCATTCGACTTTGCTCCTGGAGCTGGTCGAGGAGGTCGAGTATTTGGGCCTGAATGGTAACATCGAGGGCGGTGGTGGGTTCATCGGCGATGAGTAATTCCGGTTTGCAGGATATGGCCATAGCAATCATAACGCGCTGCCGCATTCCGCCTGACATCTGGTGCGGGTATTCGGTAACTCGCTGGGCGGGGTCGGATATGCCGACTTTTCGCAGCATTTCGGTGGCAATATCCCAGGCCTCGGCTTCTTCTTTTTTCTGATGCAGCCGGATGACCTCGACAATCTGCTCGCCGACGGTATAAACGGGATTCAAGCTGGTCATCGGCTCCTGAAAAATCATCGCGATACGGTTTCCGCGAACGGCGCGTATTCGCTGGTCGGACAGTTCAAGGAGATTTCGGCCGTCGAAATTTATCTCGCCCGCGACGATTTTGCCGGGCGGGTCGGCAATAAGACGCATAACGGACAACGCGGTAACGCTTTTGCCGCAGCCGCTTTCACCGACGAGGGCGAAAGTCCGGCCTTTTTTTACCGAGAAGCTGACGTCCTGAACGGCACGGGCAACTCCATCTTCGGTAAAGAAGCTCACGCAAAGACCTTTGATGTCTAATAATATACCGTCGTCGCTCACACTGACTCCCTTAATCGCGGGTCGATAGCATCTCGCAGGGTTTCGCCCACGAGATTATACGCGAGAACCGTGAAGAATATGGCTAATCCCGGGAACAGCGTAAGCCACCAGAGGAACCTGCCCGTTGTGCTTACGCCCAAGCTAAGTATTTGTCCCCAGCTCGGCGTCGGAGGTGCAACGCCGAATCCGAGGAAGCTGAGCGCCGCCTCGATGAATATAGCGCCGGCGATACCGAAAGTAGCGTTGACGAGGACAGGCGCGATGGCGTTTGGCAGCATATGCCTGAAGAGTATGCTTCGCAGCGGCAACCCCAGCGAGACGGCCGCCTGAACAAAATCCTGCCTGCGAAGTTTGAAAAATTCGGCGCGGACAAAACGGGCATCGTCGGTCCACGTGGTCAGGCCGATTATCAGCATTATATTGAATAAGCTCCGCGGGAAAAACGCGACGATAGTGATGATTAGGAAAAAGACGGGGACAGCCATCATAATCTCGACGAGGCGCATACCGAGAAAGTCGGTTTTGCCGCCCGAATAGCCAAGTATTGCCCCGATTATGATTCCAATGATGCTCGATATTCCGACGGCGACGAAGCCGACGGACAAAGAGATTCTGCTGCCGTGTATAAGCCGACAGAGGACGTCGGAGCCGACATCGTCGGTGCCGAGCCAGTGCTGCAGGTTAGGCGGCTGCTCGCGGACCTTCAAATCGGTCCTGCCAAAGCCATAAGGCACAGGCGCAAAGACCGCACCAGTCGCCTTGCCCGAAGCAACCATCGATTTGTAATCGGTAGCATCAAGCCGGCGAGGTATGAAAACAAACAGGAGTATAATGCCTACGAGCACTATAAAAATGCTTATGGTAATCTGCCGCCACAAAACCCCTGAGCGAATTGAAGGGTCGACGCACCTTTGGTTGTGGAGGACAAGCAGAAACTGAACGAGGGCGACGATTGCCGCCAGAAAGATGCTGTAATCGCTCGCGGTAAGGGCTTTGAAAATGGGCCAGTGCAGTTGGTCAGCGATTCTGATGACGAAGGGCTTGTCGTTGGCGAGAAACGGCGCAAAAATGGCGAGCAGGAACAGCAGGATTATGAAGCCCAGCCAGCAAAGCGTGAACTTGCTCTTGGCGAACTCTTTCCAGACCATTTCGCCGTATGATGTACCCCAGTTTTTTTGTTGTTTATTTTCACCCATAAAATTTCACACCGCCGACTCAAAACTTATTCGCGGGTCAACCATCGCGTATGCAATGTCCGCCATCAGCAGACCAAACAAATTCAAAACGCCTGCGATTGTGGCGACTCCCATAACGACGTTGTAATCCCGCGTAGTAACCGCCTCGAAAGCCAGCAGCCCCATACCGGAGACACTGAAGATTCGCTCGATGATGACCGAGCCGCCGAACATCGCGGGCAGCAGGGTCGCCAGAATAGTAATGATGGGAATGACGCTGTTCCTGAAGGCGTGGTGGAATATGACGGCCCAGTTTGAAAGTCCTTTTGCCCGCGCGGTGCGGACGTAATCTGCGCGGAGATTATCGAGCATTCCCGCGCGGACCTGCTTGGTCAGATACGCGAAACCTGCGTATGTTAGGCAAAAGACCGGAAGCACAAGATGCCAGAGGCGGTCGGCAAGCCACTGGAAAAACGGAAATTGTTCGGCGTCATTGCTGGACAGGCCCGCGGGCGGAAACCAGTTTAACGGCGGCCCGCAGAGATAGCCGATGAGCATTTGCCCTACCCACATCGAAGGCAGCGACCAGAGCATCAGCAGCATCGCGGAACCGGCACGGTCGAGGAACTTTTTGCGCCCCACCGCTGAGAGAATACCCATCGGAATAGAAATTGCGTAAATGATGACGAAAGATATCAGATTCAGGGTAAGCGTAATGGGAAGGCGTTCTTTGATGAGGTCAATGACGGGACGATGATGTTTGATTGAGTCGGCGAAATCAAGTCGCGTCACCCTGCCCATCCATATTGCGTATTGAACGTAAACCGGCTTATCGAGACCATAAAGTTTCATCCTCGCCGCGCGAACGTCGGCTGCCCGCTGGGCGTCCATCATACCGCTCGGCCCCATAGATAAGCTCACCGGGTCGCCCGGCGCCATTCGGCTGATGGCGAAAACAACAATCGTGATACCCAGCAGCGTGGGTATCATCAAAAACAATCGTCTAATTATATAAGTCGTCATTTATATTTCTGGAACTGGGTGGGGACATACCATTCAAGCTCGTTGATGCCGAGCTTGTGGATTATCACGTTTTGAAACCGCTTATCGAGAAATCGCTGCTCGGGCCGGGTATAAATAAAGGTGTAGGGCTGCTCTTCGTGCAGAATTCGATGGAACTGATGGTACAGGGCGTTTCGTTTATCCGGGTCGAGCGTCTGGCGGGCCTGTTCGATTAATGCATCGGCTTCAGCATTTCTAAAACCAACGTAATTCGAGCCGCGATTCTCAATCTGCGACGAATGCCATATCTGGTAAGGGTCTTCCTCGACGTTGCCGCCCCAGGCCATACTTACGGCGTCAAATTCCCTGTCTTTAACCTTCTGGGAAAAAACCGACCATTCATAAGGGTCAAGTATAACCTCTATTCCGGCACTTGCGGCGGCGTCCTTGACCAATTTGGCAATTTGCTCGTGCAGGGCCAAATCGGCGGAAATCATATATTTGAAGCGGAATGGGACGCCGTTTTTATCGCGTATGCCGTCACCGTCGTGGTCAATCCATCCGGCCTCGTCTAACAACTGTTTTGCCTTTTCCGGGTCGTATGGCCAGGGCCTTATGTTAGGGTCATTTTGCGGTCCGTATATGTAAAAAGTACCCGTTGGAATCTGTGCCTCGGGATTCCGCAGGATATGCTTTATGATTGATTCTCTGTCAACCAGATAGGTCATCGCGCGGCGAACTTTTTTATCCGCAAAAAACGGTCTGGCCTCGTTCCAGCCAATCCAGAAGTAGCCGGTGTTGGCTGCGTCCCAATAAGAGAGGCAATAGAAGTTCTTTTTGAAATTATCATCATTGGATTTCTCGGCATACTGGTCGGGAGCAGGTCTTATATAGTCAACCTGGCCCGACAGCATCGCCTGTAGCTCGGCTGTGGTGTTGGTAATGAACGTGAACACTATTTTTTTTACCTTTGGCTTTGGTCCCCAGTAATTTTCGTTTCGCCGCAGAACAAGCTGCCGGCCGACGTCCCATTTATCAAAAACATAAGGGCCGCTGCCAATGGGGGCACTCCTGCGTTCATTGAACTCGCGTGCCTCCTTATATTTGTAAATATGCTCAGGATAGATTGTTATGCCGCCGAGATAACCAAGCGAAAGGAAATAAACTCTTTTCATATAAAATTTTATTTCCTTGTCGTTTATTTTCTCATAGTGGTCAACGTCGCGGAAATAGTTGGCATATTGAAGCGCATCGACATTGGGGTCTGTGATTGTATTGAAAGTAAAAATGACGTCGTTGGTGGTAATCGGATGACCATCGGAGAACCAGATGTTATCCCTTAGTTTGAAATAGATTACGAGACCATCGTCGGAGATGGAAAATTTTTCAGCGAGGATTCCCCTGTATTTGAATTCATTCGGCTCGTAATCAATCATTGGTTCAAAAATATTGCCCAATACTATCCAGCGTGTGCTCCAGTTCGAAATGGCGAGAAAATCGCACATAGTGGCCGGTTCGCCTTCAAGGTTACGAACCAGCCAGTCACCTTCATCGCCGGGATATTCTTTTAAAGCCGACGCTGCGGAGGCAGCCGGTTTTTCAACGGTACGTGTTGGGGCGGAAGTATGCCCCTCCATCCGGCTTATCAAGGTATTCAGCCGGTCGTAGAGACGGTCGGCCTGAACCATAGAAAGGAACTGCATAAATATGATGACGCCGAGAAACAAAAATAAAAAGAATTTGAATACACCGGACCGTCCGTTCATAAAATCATCCTTTATTTGTACCTCTGCTTTTCCTTAGGCACATACCACTCAAGAAAATTCAGGCCCAGGTTATGAATCTTAACGTTTTCGAAGCGTTTATCAACAAGGCGGAATGTCGGCCTCACAAAAAGGAATGTAAAGGGCTGCTGGTCATAAAGTATTCTGTGCAGCCGATGGCAAAGAACGTCCTGCTGACCAACGTCGATGGTGCGCCGGATTTGCTCCAACAGTACATCGGCTTCGGAATTACGGAAGCCGATGTAGTTATAACCGCCTTTGCCGATTTGAGAGGAATGGAAAAGCGGGTAGTTGTCCTCGACGATGTCCCCGCCCCAGCCCAAAATCATCGCGTCGAATTTTCTTTCGGTAATTCTGGGCAGCAGCGCCGACCACTCGTATGGTTCGGGTATAACATCGACACCAATTTTGGCCATTTCATCCTTTAGCAGCACCGCTAATCGCTCATACAAAGAGTCGCCGGCAGCGTATGAAAATCTGAACCGGAATACGACGCCGTCTTTTTCCCTGATCCCGTCGCCGTCGCGGTCAATCCAGCCGGCATCATCGAGCAACTGCTTTGCCTTTTCAGGGTCGTATGGCAGCGGTTTGATGGTCGTGTCGTTTTGTGTCCCCTTAATATAAAATGGCCCGGTAACCGCCTCGCCGTATCCCTTGAGCAGCTTTGAGATAATCTGCTCGCGATTTATATTAAGCGTCATTGCCCTGCGAACCCGCGAGTCCGAAAACAAGGGCGAATCCTCATTCCAGCCGATGTAATAAAAAGGAACGCCGGGGTTCCAACAAGCCAGGCAGGAAAACTCCTTTTTAAACTCCTCATCTGCGTCGAAATTGGCAAACAACTCCGAATCATGGGCAACAATTATATCAACCTGGTGTGCCTTAAGCGCCTGCGCCGCGGCAATCGAATTGTTTATGAATTTATACACTATCTTTTTTATATGCGGCTTGCGGCCCCAGTAATTTTCGTTCCTGCGAAGAACGATTTGATTGCCCACGTCCCAGCGTTCAAAAACGTATGGGCCGCTGCCGATGGGTTCGGAAACTCGTTTGTTGAACTCTTTGGCGTCTTTGAACTGATAAATGTGCTTTGGATAAATACCTATGTTCCAGAATGAAAGAACTTCAAGGGCCTTAAAATAAGGCCTCTTCATATAGAATTTCACGACCCGGTCGTTGATTTTTTCGGCTCTGTCAACATCCACGTAAAGATTAGCGAGATTTGCAGCATCAACATTGGGGTCAATAACAGTTTGGTATGTAAATATCACATCATCGGCCGTGATGGGGACACCATCGGAAAAGTAAACATCGTCTCGCAGATAAAACGTTATTTCAAGGCCGTCGTCTGAAACCTCACATCGCTCGGCAAGATGAGGTTTCAGCCGCATTGTATCGTAATCGTATGCCATCAACGGCTCATATATGCTAAGCTCCGTAATCCATTGGGAATAGATATCGGTGTCAACGTTGATTTGATTGAGGGTTTTCGGCTCAACCCGAAACGCCCAGATTAGCCAGTCGCCGTCATCGCCGGGATATGTCTCTCCAGCGGACTTCGACAGGGTTTGCGGTTTTACCTGTGAATTATCGCCTTCGATACTCCGCTCGATTTTATTAAGTGCGATGTAAATACGGTCCGACCGGACCATTGATAAAATCTGGAGGACAATAATCGCGGCAAGAAGAATAAACAGGAGAAACCCGGCAATGTTTGCTCGATGGCTCATTATAAGGCCAAACCTCCAATGTCTGGCAAAACTTTACCGTTCCTTCAGTTCTAAAAGTCCAGCCGGCTATTTTGATCCCGCGGGCGGCGCGGCAAGGGCAAGCGGATGTGTTATAATAGCCCCGCTGGCATCTTTGCCGTAATTAATGTTAAGCTCTCCCGCCTTCGTTCCGTCGCCGAGTAGGTTGTTATGTTCCTGTTGTAAAGCGTTGGTGTCTCCGGATTCAATCGCCTTTTTAATGCCGAATCGAGGCTTACCTGAAATTTTGCTCAGGCAGGATTTTTCTGTTTCGACAAGTACGGAAACAAGCTGTTCTTTTTGGGCAGCGTCAAGGATTTCTGCGCCTTTTATGTATCGTTGTAAAACGTATGAGAACAATTGGCCGAATCTCCCGCCGATGGATTCCTTGCTGGCGCCGGAAGAGGCCATTTTGTCGCCGAGTATCCGCAAAATATCGCCATCCAGAAGCTCCTGCTCAACAGACCAGTCCGCATAAGACGCGATTCGTCGGTCAGCTACCTTCAGCAGAAGGGTATCTCCTTCGGGTATTTTAATCGAGCCGGCAAAAGAAGCGATAAGACCCAGCGTATTGGGACCGCTTGTCGCGACGATTTCATCGAGCCGGCGGGTTACTTGTCGGGCAGTATCGATGGCCTTGGGGGAATTTAGTTTCTCGGTGATTTCCGGATTTGCCAGGCAGTGAACGGCACAGTATCGAATCGCCTCATTTTTGCTGTCAACGTATTTTAACGCCACCTCCGTCAGGCGAACGTCCGCAAGGGCATCCGTAAGCATCAGCAGGTTTGTTACAATCTTGAAGCTGCGGCCGGCCGAGGTCATCCCTTCCGCCTGCTGCAGCGCGGCCGAAATGTGCTTTTGGGCCGATTTGGAGAACTGCTCCGCAAACTGTGTCTGATTCGGCTGGGTGCTTGCGCTGTTGGCAACGATTATGGCACGGGCATTTGAAATTGACGAAAAATCCTGGGTAGCCAGCATCTCGCCGACTGCCTTGGCAACAAAGTCATCGATGGTCTTGAAATCGGCGTCATCAAGAACCGACTTGCCTCGAACGGCCTCAATGGCCAAACTATCAACCGCCTCGGCAGACGCCAAAAAAACGAAAAAACCAGATATGACGGCAACAACAAGCGATAATGATTTCATAGTCATCCCTAAGCGTCCCTAAAGGTTTACAACCTTTTTATACACAATATAATAGGGTAACACGCAAATGCCGATTTGTCAAGCCAATTAAACCCGCCTTGAACGGCCTTTTTTCACCAACAGGTTCTATATGCCGGGCGTATAAGGTACAATACCGGCGTTTATAAACAGGACTGGTTTATGGATGGGACAGAGGCAAAACTTGTTCGGATAGACCCGCTTCGGCTGCGGATGGAGAAAACGGGCCAAATGGTCGTCGATGCCACCGTATTCGCATCGAAGGAAATAAACATCGAGCAGGAAGCAATCCGGCAGATTTACGATTCGGCGTGTCTGCCGCCCGCCAGAAAGGTACTGGCGACGGCGGATATTCACGTCGGCTTCGGCGTGCCTATTGGGGCAGTTTTGGGTCTTGAGGATGCGATAATGCCGCCCGCCGTGGGTTACGACATAAACTGCGGAATGCGGTTGCTGCGGACGCCCTTCACAAAAGGCCAGATAAATACCGATGATATCGCAGGTTCGATTGCCAGGGACATTCCACTCGGCGAGGGAATGAGCAATCTGCCTTTGGACAAGCATCTGCTCGATATTGTCGCGACCGAAGGCGTCGCCGGGCTGCCGAAACTGGTGCAAAAAGTCAAACACAGAACATGGGAGGCATTCGATGAACAGGAGTTTGCGGAAGACATAAACAGAATTGAGGATAATGGCCAAATGCCCGCGGATATGGGGGCGGTTCCGAAACTGGCGATTGAAAAGGGCGCAGACCAGTTGGGGACATTAGGCGGCGGCAATCATTTTATCGAGATACAGCTTGTGCAGAAAATTTTCGATGAGGGACTGGCGAAGTTTTTCGGCCTTTTCGAAAACCAGATAGTGGTGATGATACACTCAGGGTCTCGACGTTTTGGATATGAGGTAGCGGACGAATATATGAGCGTTGCGGCCAATCAGCCCCAGATGGAGGGCAGGCGCAAAATGCTCAGCTTTCTTGATACAGGCAGCCCACAGGGCAAAAGGTATATTGCAGCAATGGGGGCGGCAGCGAATTTCGCGTTTGTGAATCGGCACGTTATGGCGTTACTGGTCAGGCGGTGCTTTTCGCGAATGTTCGGACCAACGCCTATGCCGTTGGTATATGACGTGCCGCACAATATGGCGAAACTGGAAACGCATCAGGGCAAGTCGCTGTGGGTTCACCGCAAAGGCGCAACACGGGCGTTTGGGCCGGGGCTTATGACAGCGACGCCTTTTGAACAGGTGGGCCAGCCGATAATCACGCCCGGCTCGATGGGCACAGCCAGCTACCTTATGGTAGGAACGGGCAATTCGGATGAGTCGCTTTGTTCGGTGAATCACGGTGCGGGCCGGGTAATGAGCAGAACCGCGGCATCAGGCAAAGGCCGACACGGTAAAAACGCCGGGGAAGCACTGATTAGCGACGACGAATTCAAGAGAAGTATGGCTGGGATAAAACTGATTACCAGCGACAGACGCCGGATAAAGGAAGAAGCCCCTGCGGCGTATAAAAACATCGACGAGGTGGTGCGGATTGTCAGCCAGTGCGGCTGGGCAAGGCCCGTGGCCCGGATGGTCCCGCTGGCAGTGCTGAAAGGATAAGATTTGAGGCGCCAACGATAGAAAAATCAGGCACTTAACTGTTGCATTTTTAGGCCAATTATTTTATCTTTATGAGTTTTGGGCTGGTATTAGCACAGAAATATTGTATGGCAATAATGGAAGGCATAATATGAGCAAGTATATCGTTTTTACGGTAGCATTGCTGGTTGGCTGGGGTTGCGAGCAGAAATCGGCAAATGTTGCGACACCGCCGCCGCCCCCTGCCGTAGCCGTTGCGCCGAAACCAGCAACAGCGCCAACACCGACCGAGCCAAATACGGTTGAGGTAAAGCCGGCCGAACCAAATAAGCCACAAAAAGTAACACCAGTTGAGAACGTTACAGAACAACCAAAATCGACACCGCCCGTCGCCAGCGCAACTGCGGCACAACTCTGCGGTAAATGCACGGAATTTCTGGGAAAGTATGTTAGCCGGGATGGTATGGTTGACTATAAGACGCTTACCCGCAAGAAGCTCGAATTGGCCGCGCTGCTGGACAAATTCAGGGGATTGGACCGCAACGATTACAACTCGTGGTCAAAAGACGACAAGCTTGCGTTCTGGATAAACGGGTATAACCTCGAGCTTATTAAGATAATCATGGAGAATTACCCGATAGAGTCAAACAGGATGCTTCGGCTTTTCTGGCCCCCCAACAGCATCAGGCACATAAAAGGAATATGGGATGAGCACAAATTCATCATAATGGACGAGGAGTTTACACTGCAGGAAATTGAGCAGCGGTTCTTTCAAAATGAATTCGGCGAGCCGCGGGTATTATTCGCAATGTCTTATGCTTCGATTTCAGGAGCGCCTTTGCGAAACGAGGCGTATTGCGGCCAGAATCTTTCGGCGCAGCTTGACGACCAGGTAAAGAAATTTATTGCCGGCTCACACGCCTTCAAGATAGACCGTGAAAATCAGACAGTGTCCCTGTCGTCGATATTTAATCCCACGTGGCACGGGGGACAGTTTGTCGCCAAATACGGCACCGACCTCAAGTTCAAGCAGCAGGAGCCGGCTTTAAGAGCGGTACTTCACTTTTTGACGAAGTATATCTCGCTGCAGGATATCGATTATCTTGAGACGGGCAACTATACAATTGGATACATAAGGTATGACTGGACGCTTAACGAAGGCGCCGGCCAATAGGCCGGGCACAATCCGACACATTAATAATGGGGCTAATACAAATGGCAAAACAAAAAGGAAGTATCGGCACGGAAAAGTATCTTTTCACCAGCGAATCCGTAACAATGGGACATCCGGACAAGGTCGCGGATTGCATATCCGACGCGGTACTGGATGCCTGTCTTGCCAAGGACAAGAAAAGCAGGGTCGCCTGTGAAACGCTGGTCAAAAACGATATGGTGGTTGTGGCAGGCGAAATCACGACCAAAGCGATAATCGATATACCTGCGGTTGTTCGCCAAACAATTAAAGACATTGGCTACGATGACCCAGCGGTTGGTTTCCATTACGAAAACTGCGCGGTGCTGGTCTCGATAGGCCAGCAAAGCCCTGATATATCGCAGGGCGTAACGGAAGGCGCCGGTTTGCACAAGGAACAGGGAGCGGGCGACCAGGGCCTGATGTTCGGCTACGCCTGCAAAGATACGCCGCAATTGATGCCGATGCCGATTCAGCTGGCACACGCTATAACGACTCGTCTTGAACAGATGCGACAGACCAAGAAACTCCCCTGGCTGCGACCCGATGGCAAAAGCCAGGTAACTGTCGAATATACCAACGGCAAACCTTCACATATCCCGGTTGTGGTTGTAGCGGCACAGCACGACCCCGGTATATCTCACGCCAAGTTACGCAAACAAATAATCGAAAAGGTTGTGCTGCCGGTTCTGCCGAAAAAATTAGTCGATAAGCGCACCGTCTTTCATATCAACGCGACCGGCAAATTTGTCATCGGCGGCCCCGCGGGCGATTGCGGCCTGACGGGCAGAAAAATTATCGTCGATACATATGGAGGCCGTGGCAGACACGGCGGCGGATGCTTCAGCGGCAAAGACCCCACAAAAGTGGACAGAACCGCAAGCTATATGGCACGATACATCGCCAAGAACATTGTCGCTGCGGGCCTCGCGGACACCTGCGAGATTCAACTGTCTTACGTCATCGGCTTCGCAGACCCGCTTTCGGTTCTTGTCGATGCCAAAGGCACAGGAAAAATCAGCGATAGCAAACTGAGCCAGATTGTTCGCAAACTTTTCCCACTCACCCCAAAGGGAATGATTACGCACCTGAAACTCGAAAGACCGATTTACTCAAAGACAAGTCACGGCGGACATTTCGGCCGAAACCTCCCCGAATTCACCTGGGAAAAAACAGATATGGCCGCAAAACTCCGCAAAGCAGCAGGCCTGTAGTAAAACCAGTCACAAATAGAAAATGCAAAAAAAGCCCGACACTTCGTCGGGCTTTTTCTTTTTATATTATTGGCGTAGCAAACACAGCAGAAACTTCTTAATGTTTGAAATGTCGTTTGCCGGTGAAGACCATAGCAATGCCGTATTTGTCGGCGGCGGCGATGACCTCGTTATCTTTCTTCGAGCCACCCGGTTGGGCAATCGCAACGATTCCCGCCTGAGCGGCATTATCAACATTATCAGGGAACGGGAAGAACGCGTCAGAAGCCATTACGGAGCCCTTTGATTGTTCGCCTGCGTGTTTGACTGCTATGAAACCCGACTGAACTCGGTTCATCTGACCAGCGCCGATGCCAATGATTTTACGTCCTTTGGCAAGCACAATGGCGTTGCTTTTGGTATGCTTGGCGGCAAGCCAGGCGACACGGAGGTCCGCGAGCTGTTCATCGGTGGGCTTTGTTTTCGTGGGAACGGTCAGCAATTTCGGCTCCCAGCCGACGAGGTCGCGTTTCTGAATAAGCACTCCCCCTACTATGCAGCGAAGGTCAAATTCGCCTCCGTCAATTTTGTTTTTATCGATGGCGCCCGTCTCAACGAGACGCACCCTGCTGCCCCACGATTTAAGCGTGCGGATTATCTCGATTGCCTCGGGGTCGAATTGCGGTGCGATAATTACCTCGGCAAAGAACCCCTCTGCGCCGAGGGCCTTGCCGAACCTGCTGTATGATTCCATAACCGTTTGCGCAAGTTCGATATTGACCTTGCGGTTGACAGCCACGATCCCGCCGAATGCGCTTGTTACGTCGCCCTCGTATGCCTTGCGGTAAGCGACGCAAATATCGTCATCGATTGCGCAGCCACAGGGGTTGAGATGCTTGATAATAACAGCCGCCGGCTCATCGAATTCTTTTACAAGTTCGAATGCGGCGTTTGAATCCAGCAGGTTATTGAAGCTAATTTCGGTATCCGCCTGCATAATTTTACCCGCGCCGACGCAGGGTTCGCCGCTCGCGGCAAGCTTATAAAATGCCGCCGGCTGGTGCGGGTTTTCGCCGTAACGAAGAGACATCTCTCTTTTGAGCGGAATCGACAGGCGTTCAGGAAATTCAACGTCCGCTTTTTTGTTGAGGTAATGCAATATCGCCGCGTCGTATACGGCAGTCAGGGCAAACGCGGCCCTGGCCAGTTCGCCTCGAAGCTCTTCGTTTACTGAGCCGTTATTTTTCCGCATTTGCCCAATAACTTTGTCATACTGGTCGGGGCTTGTAACAACGGCAACAAACCTGTTATTTTTCGCCGCGGAGCGAATCATACTCGGGCCGCCGATATCGATATTCTCGATGGCCTCTTCGATTTTGCAGCCGGGTTTGGCAACGGTTTGCTCAAAAGGATACAGGTTCACGCAAACCAAATCAATCGGTTCGATACCGTGCTGTTTCATCGCGGCTTTGTGGTCGGCTTTGTCGCGAAGCGCAAGCAGCCCGCCGTGAATCTTGGGATGAAGGGTCTTGACGCGGCCATCCATCATTTCCGGAAAGCCGGTAACATTCTCGATTGGGGTAACGTCCACTCCGGCCTCAGCAAGCGCCTTGGCGGTGCCGCCCGTGCTGATGATTTTGACGCCCATCTCGGCAAGCGTCTGGGCAAAATCGGCAACGCCTGTTTTGTCGGAGACACTAATCAGTGCGGTTTTGATTTTCACATCCATTCGAATGTCCCCTTTCAAAGTCACAACCAGATATCGGCAAGACAATTACTTGGCCGGCTCAAGACAGGTAATTCGCCCCTCTGCGTCGGCAATGTAAATCTTCGCATCGGCAGTGTTGGTCGCGTATTTGACGGGCAAACCTAAATATATCGAATAAAGCTGTTTTGCCTTGATGCTGTCCATCGCTGCCAAATGCCCGTCTTTGGTAATTACAAATGTCTTATTGCCCGATTCAGACAGCATCCCTGCGCCGTCTTTAATCTGCCAGACAAGTTTGCCTGTCTGCTTGTCTATCGCAGCCAAACCCATTCCCGGGACGCACTGGTAAACCAGTTTGCCGCCGAGCTGAGGGGCAGCATCGAGAATCCCCTGCGTCTGATATTTCCACAAAATATCGCCGGAAGATAATTCGAGTCGATAAACGCACGTATCACGGCAGGCAAAATACAACGAATTTGTGTCGTGAACGACGGGGCCGATGATGGCCGCTGGGGCGTTAAACTGCCAAACCTTCACGGACTTGTCGGGGGCTATACGTATCACGTTGCCCGCCTCGGTAGCGAATACAACGAACTCCTGCTCAGCCAGAACCGACGTTATACTGGAACCATTGTCCGCTGCCACTTCGAAAACGTTCACCTTGTTGTCGGCCTTGAGAACATGAATACGATTATCGGCGCCGGCAATATAAAAGAATGACTCGTTACGAACAACCGGGCATACTACCGCGGCATCAATTTGAGTCGCTGTCTTTTGGCTGCCGAAATCGGCGCTGATTTCGATAATCTTTTTGCCCACCATGGTCAGCAGTTCGCCTTTATAAGATTCAAAATCAGCTACCGGAAGCCCGGCCGGCGCAATAGAGTTGGCGAACATCACGTTGCCGTCCGCCCTGTTGATGCAGGACAGAAAATTCCGGCTGGACAAAGTGCAAAGCCGATTGCCGCACAAAAATAACTGGTCAAGCGATTCTCCCTCGCCCATCGGCAGGTTGAACTGCCAGACGATTTTAAGCTCGGTCGATGCAACCATTGCCCGCGGGATAAGCCAGTGTAATTCGTCCTGGGCGTAAAGCATCGACGCGAAAATAATCTGGGAAGCCACTGCTAACAGTGCAAGACGTAATTTCAGCATCTTCATCACCTCCATCGCCGACCGATTCGGGGCCGACGACAACTTCTATGCCCGGGCAACCAATCTTACCGAGGCGTTATCAAACTTCCACATAATCCGCAAGGTCAACTTTACGGTCGGCCTCGAATTTCTGCATTTGCTCAATCCGCTCAATATCTTCCTGGATTCTGCTGGCGAGCTTGAAAATATAGGGTTTGCCTGCAAGACGATTGCGAAGGTCATCAAGCATCGGCTCCCAACTTCCGCCATACAACTGGGCCTTGAGGACGACGAGCATGCGATACTCCTCGTTAAGCGACTTGACATAATCGCTGACGTCCTGCTTAACAGCGCCTTTACCCGGCTTGTTTTGGGTTTTTTCAGCCATCGGAGCGAACCTGCCTGACCAAAATGTCCCTGCTCGGCAGCAGTTCCGGTCATGGTGGAACATCCTAAACCAGACCGGCAACCTAAATGCTAATCTCTGCTCGCGGAAATTGCAACAGGTTTTCGTAAATTAGGGATGTTTAGTTCCCAGGTAACAGATTGCCTGTCTTACAGGGTCGGGACAGGCCAGTTGCCGCGAAGGACTGCCATGGCAGCCGGCTTGTCGGCGGCAAGTGTGAAAACCCCGTCAAGCCCCGTAACCTCAAATGCGCTTTTTGTGAAGGGGTGGATGTTGCAAAGAACCATCTGGTGTCCCAAAGCGAGCAGTGTCTGCCGGAGTTTGAGCAACCTTGTCAAACTTGAGCTTGTGATGAAATCGATGTTCTCGAAATTGAGAATGACATTACAATCCGAATGCTCGGCTGTCATATTGATCACGGCCTCAAGCTCACCTTTCATTTGCGGTTCACGCTCGAGTGTAAAGGCGATTATATCGCTGGCAAAATTTTCAACTTTCATGGTCTTCCTCAATAAACCGGTTACGAGGCTCTACGGCAAATTATCCCTATACACTGTATCGGCATAGATTTGGGGAGTTTTAACTTAAAAAGACGTTTTTTCAGGGCGAAAAAACCACTTTCCTGATATGAATTAAGGCGGCGACCAAAAACGGCAAATTTTGCCCTTTTTTTATTTGCCGGGGCAGACGGGGCTATTATAATTACACTTATGAGCCACCGGCTGGTTACCGCCGCGGGCCAATGGAGTAGTTTTCGCAAGGGAGGCGGGTCAGATAAAAATAAATCGAGACCGATGATAGGGTCAATGATGAAAAGCTGAGCCCCTGCCTCCCTTTTTATTATTCTGGCATTGTATCCAGCTAAAAAAGAATGGGAGAGCAACGTCCGCTCTCCCATTGTTCATGTGGCTCTCGCCTTTTAGCTTTTAGCCGTTGCTTGTTGAACCCAGAATCACCATCTAACTTGCGAGTTTTTGCGTGTCGGGTCAATAAGGCCTGGCTAATTATGGCCGGTTTGGTCATTTTTCAGAGCCACTCTTTTTCACTTTTCAACACTGCTCTCACAGTCGGCCATCTCTTTAATATCGCTTCACTTTTTTACCCACTTTTTGAACTGGGCAACAAACACCCGTATCGGTTAACTTGACCGCGAAAAGCAGGCAATCTGGGCAACCCATTTGAGTCCAATAACAACTTTGATAGTCCGATACAATGCATACGTTTCGTCAGCACAGTTGCTCATTTTTTTGCTCAAATTATGAACAGCAAAAAACAAAGCGTGGTAAGATAGGTGTATGAACAAGTTGGCACAAAATACGAACTGCTTTCTTCCCACGACTGCTGAAGAGATTCGTCAGCAGGGGTGGCATCAGGCGGACATCATCCTGATTACCGGCGATGCGTATGTTGATCATCCGTCATTCGGAGTCGCGCTGATTGCTCGACTTTTGGAAAGCAAAAATTATCGCGTCGCGATACTGGCGCAGCCGGATTGGCGAAACGTTGAGCCATTTCGGGCATTGGGCAGACCCCGGCTGTTTTGGGGCATAACCAGCGGCTGCATCGATTCACGTCTGAATGCCTATGCCTCGCTGGGACATAAACGAAAAGAAGATGCCTACAGCCCCGCCGGACAACTGGGCTTACGGCCTGACCGCCCCCTGCTCGTTTATTCAGCCAGGGCACGCGAAGCATATCCTGATGTGCCAATAGTTCTCGGCGGACTTGAGGCATCGCTTCGCCGGCTTGTGCATTACGATTACATCGAAGATAAACTAAAACGTTCGGTGCTTATCGACGCAAAAGCCGACCTCCTTGTTCACGGTATGGCGGAACAGCAGATTATCGAAATCGCAAAGCGATTAAACAATGGCGAATCCATCGACCGCCTGACCGACATTGCAGGCACGGCCTACACGATTAAAACCGGCTCCCCCCTGCCAGACAATGCCGTGCGCCTACCTTCGCTCGCACAACAGCAGGCCGATAAATCGCTCGCTATGTCGGCTCAACTCGAATATCAAAAACAGGCGCATCCCGCCGGCTCCGCTGTCATTCAGGAACAGGACCCCGGCAAAATCGTAGTATTGCCGCCCGCCGAGCCAATTAACTGCACTGCCCTCGATTCACTGTATGAGCTTCCATTTACCCGCTGCTGGCATCCGAAATATGATTCTGCAGGAGGCATCCCTGCGTTAAAGCCGGTACAATTCTCGATAACCACCCATCGCGGCTGTTTCGGCGGCTGTGCATTCTGCTCCATATATTTCCACCAGGGTAAAGACATCTCTTCACGCTCGGTTGAATCGCTGATTGCTGAGGCCGACCGATTTCGCTCGCATCGTGATTTCCACGGCACGATATTCGACATAGGCGGGCCAACCGCAAATATGTTCGGGATGAAATGCGACAAAGCAGGCACTTGCAGCAGGCCAAGCTGCATTTTCCCCGGCATCTGTAAGAATATGCGAGTCGATTATGGCAGCCAATTAAAAATGTTCGAGGCGTTTTTGAAATGGAAGACAACGGGAGCAAAAAAATCAAACGTATATGTCGCCTCAGGCGTCCGCCACGATTTGGCCCTGCAAAACAGCGACTACATAGATACCCTGACCCGGCATTTTGTGGGAGGCCATCTCAAGGTCGCCCCGGAACACTATTGCCCGCATGTGCTTGACCTGATGGGCAAACCCGGCTTCGAGATTTTTGAGGAATTTGAGGCACGCTTCAACGAAGCGACCCGCAGGGCAGGCAAAGAGCAGTATTTAGTCCCCTACTTCATAAGCGCACATCCCGGCTGTCAAATCGACGACGCAATTAAGCTTACCGAATACCTTGTGCGACGGCATTGGCGGCCCAGACAGGTACAGGATTTCGTACCAGTGCCTTTAACGCTCTCAACGGCGATGTTCGTAAGCGAACGAGACACAAAAGAGCATTCAATCCATATTCCCCGCGGCCGGGCGGAAAAACGCCTCCAGGCAGCACTGATGCAGTATTACCAAAAGCAAAACGTCAAAATCATTTCTGATTGCCTTCGCAACAACCGTCGCAGCGGACTCCTCCGTGAAATCCAGCGTTTGCACTTCACCAGTCGGGCCGAAAAACCACCCGCCGACTGGGACCTGTAACCGAATCGAACAATCGTTACGGAAATGCCACGAATAACTGGAACATCCCCCCGGCTCATCGCCGTCGAGTTTGGCACTTTTTGCCTTTCTTCGATACCGCAACCTTGCAAGTGGTTGCTTTTCTGTCAAACCACATCTCGGAGACAAACCAGCATATAACCACAACCCACACTACGTTCAATTTTAACAGGTGAAAACCAGGTATAAAAACGTTGTTATTATTGCCGAGCAACAAGGCGGAAGCAGCAATAGTATAAAACAAATAAAACTTCGAAGGCCGAATCGTCGCTAATGCCACAGGCAGCACAAAATACTGTGCCGAAAAACCGGTTGTAAAAGTCAAAAAGAAAAGCACACCCAGCAGACACTGAGCGATTATATCTCTGCTCTTTAAATAGAACGGGAAGAAGAACATCGCCACTATAAAGAAATACTTTAATTGGGGCACCGCAAACAGTGACGTCAATCCGTAAACCCCGGAATACGAACCATACTTGAACGCGTGCTCGATTATCCCTTTGCTGCCTGTCTTCCAGTACGGAACAAACAGTAAAAGAAAAATAACGACAGAAACTGCAAATAGGAACAGTTTTATACTGTATCGTTTTATGGAGGACTGCAGGCAAATAACAAGCTCGTAAAACACGTTGTGTTTGACAATCATCCCCGCCGTGGCAAACAGCCACAGCAACGCCGTCCCCAGAACCGGCCTGGCTGTGAACCTTAGATACATCAAAATACCAATCAGCACCATCAGCATCGCAAAATTCTCAAACTGCCCGTGATAACCGGTCACAAGAAACGACACGGGACTAAGATAGAAAAATATCGCCGTCCTTACCGGGGGCAATTTCCTGATGTTGGCAATAAAAAGCAAAACACCAAGCGTCAGCAAATCGACGCAGCAAAGAAACGTCCTTACGACAAAATAAAACGGTATATCAAACGCGAGCTGTATCTGCTTCAACGCCAAAAGTACCATAAACCACACGGGCGAATAATTATACCTGGCGGTCTTCGCATAGACGTTGCCGCCTTCATTGAGTATGCCGACCACTGTCTCGTATGACTGCATATCAAAATTGCCAAATACCACCTTTGCCAGAATCAGACGTATAAGCGTGCCGGCAAGAATCACCATTGCCACCATAATTGCCGTCTTTGTTTTGGAAACGGACAACTGATGCCCGCCGCTGTTTATGAGAAATAACGCCACGCCGGCAATAAAACCTGCAAGTGCAACCAAAGCGGCAAACAGTCGCCCAGCCAGCATGGGGTATATCCTCTCTTTATCTTCAAGCTTAAGCCCTTTAGTAGGTCCTATTCTATATATAACGTCCTCCCTTATCTGGTTGAGGTAGTGGTTTAATATCTTGTCCCCGATTTTGGTCCTGTCGATACTATTGAGCAGTGTCCCTATTTCCGGCACGTATTGGTCCTTAATCAGCGGCCGACCGATATAGCAAAGCACGCATAAAACCACTATAAGAATAGCAAGTATCACAATTGTGATGTTATTTCGCGTCACTTTTTCTCATCTCTTTCGCAATAATCCAAACGCTTCGCAGCAACTCCGTTTGCCTGCCTGTCCAATCGCATTTCCGAGATAAACCAGCATATAACCGCAACCCACACTACGTTCAATTTTAACAGGTGAAAACCAGGGATGGCGGTAATATTGTCGTTGCCGAGAAACAAAACGGAGGCAGCAAGGGTATAAAACAGTAAGAATTTGGAAGGCCTAACAGCCCCTAACGCCACAGGTAATACAAAATACTGGGCCGCAAACCCGGTGGTGAAAGTCAGAAAGAAAAGCATACCCAGCAGGCACTGCGCGATAATATCTTTGCTTTTCAAAAAAAGTGGAAAGATAAACATCGCTGCTATGAACAGATACTTCAGATGAGGCAACGCAAACAGCGAAGTTACGCCATAAGCCCCGGAGAATGAACCATACTCGAACACGTGCTCGATTATTCCCTTGCTGCCCGTCTTCCAGTACGGAATAAACAGCAAAAGAAAAACAATGACTGAAATTATGAACAGGGACAATTTTATCCAATATCGCTTTATGGAAGAATTAAGGCAAATAATAAGCTCGTAAAACACGTTGTGTTTGATAATCATCCCCGCCGTGGCAAACAGCCACAGCAACACCGTCCTCAAAACCGGCCTGGCTGCTAACACGAGATACATCAAAATACCAGTCAGCACCATCAGTATAGCAAAATTCTCAAACTGCCCGTGATAGCCGGTCACAAGAAATGAAACGGGGCTGAGATAGAAAAATATGGCTGTTCTGGTTACAGGCAGTTTTTTAACGCGAGCAATAAGAAGCAAAACACCAAGCGTCAGCAAATCTACGCAGCAGAGAAATGACCTAACTATAAAATGAAAAGGTACGTCGTGCATTGCAATCTGTATTCGCTTCAAAACTATAAGAATCATAAGCCAAACCGGCGAATAATTGTATCTTTCGGTCTCCGCATAGACATTGACGCCTCTATGGGCTATGCCAATGACTATCTCGTATGAATCCATATCAAAATTGCCGAATGCGGCAGCTGCCAGAACCAGCCGGATAATTGTGCCGGCAAGAATTATCAGTGCCACCGTAATCGCAACCCTGGTTTTAGAAACGGGCGTCTGCCGGCCGACCCCATTTATGAGAAACAATGCCGCGACTGTAATAAAACCAACTAACGCAACCAAAGCAACAAACATCCGTCTAAGAATCAGAAAGAACACCTTCTCTTTATTTTCAGGAGTAAGCCCCCTCGCCGGTCCTATTCTATACACCGTATCGCTCTCTACCCGACGGAGGTAGTGAGTTAATATCTCGTCCCCAACGTCGGTACTGTCCAGGCTCGTCAGTAATTTGGCCATTGAAGGAACGTATCGGCCTTCAATCAGCGGTCGACCGATATAGCAAAGCCAGCACAAAACCACTATAAGAATAGCAAGTATCGCAATGGTGATGTTATTTCGCGTCACTTGTTCTTGTCCTTATCTGCAATGACCCAAATGTTCTGCAGTTACTTTAGCCGCACTACGACCCTGCCATACCGCGTAATTAACCCCGCGATCCTGTGGATATACCTGCGACATAGTAGCAAGGTAAAGCCCTTTTACGGGCGTTTCAGTCGGACAGATAATCTTGCTGTAGTTACGCTCTATAAGAGGTTGCGCATACGGTGCTTTGAAAACGTGATATCCTAAAATCTGCTCTCGCTCAAACCCCGCGAATATCCGCCTGACGTGCGGCACGGAAAACTCCAGCAATTGCTCCCTGCTCATATTGTATATGCCACTGTTCTGCTCGATGTATTTCGACAGATACACAATGTGCCTGCCTCCGCAGGCCTCTATGGGCAGCAAATTCGTGTGCTCAACTATACCGGTAAAAGGCACGTCAGGGTCGTTTATATTTAGCCAGTAAATATCCGAAAGGGGCTTGCTCAATTCAAGCACAAGGCAAATGTTCGCCAGGTATTTAATACGCCTTAAACCATCGACATACGTCCGGTCTGCGCTTCCATCGAGCATATCCGCAATAATCGGCAGCGCAGGTGTGGCAATAACAGATTCTGTGTCAATCGTTCCATCTTGAGTCCGCACGCCCCGCACACAGCCGTTATCAATGACCAGCGATTCGGCCGGCACGCCCACCTGTACTTCGCCGCCAAACGCCTTGATTTTGTCCGCCAGCGTCTCCGCCATTGTGCCGAAACTGCCGTTGACGTACCCAAGCACTTCATTCCCAGCGCTGTTCCGGCTGCCGCCACGCAGCACTAATTTGTTCCAGAACCATACCGCCGAAACTTCACGAGCAAACGAACCAAACTTGGCACGCAAAAGCGGCTCCCATACCACCAAGTAAACTCGTCTCCCGCACCGACTAATCAGCCACTGCTCGGCGGTCTCCGACTCCAGCGGCCTCCAGTCACCAAGGCCTCTCGCCTTCAATACCAGCATTCCCAGCCGAACACGGTCGACCAAACCCAAAGGCCTGAATCGCAAAACGTCCAGCGGAGACGACAATCTGTAAAAACTCCTGTTTATGTAGATGCTCGTCTTCGTCGGGGCGTATCGCAGTTGATTGCCAAGACCTATTTCACCGGCAAGACGTATCAGATGCTCGTCACTGTTGAAAAAATGATGATAAAATTTGTCCACACGAGACCCGTTTATCTCAAAGCTCCCGGTGATTCCTCCGACTGTCTCGTCTTTTTCGAGCACCGTAACCGGAAATCCCATTCGGGCCAATTCATAACCAGCAACCAGCCCTGTAATCCCCCCTCCGATTACAACAACATTCGCCCTTCTACCGTCAATGACCATACTCACCCTGATCGAAACAACTTATCGGTAACGCCTCCCGCCGCGACGCCTACCCCCGGCTCATAAGGCCGGTTTTGTTAGTGGCTCTTGTGCTGTTTTTCATCATTGTGGTCGAAATATTTGTCCACCTGCCCAAGACCTATTAACACTACTATCGCAATAACGGTCGTAATCACCGCCAGGGGATATAACCTTGCGCCGCAGGCCATACCGATGCTCGCCACCAGCCATATCGTCGCCGCTGTGGTCAGGCCGTGGACTCCACCCCTGTCCTGTATGACTGCACCCGCACCAAGAAAACCAACGCCTGTAACAATCTGGGCGGCTATTCGCGTAATCGAATCCTGACCGCCGGCCATTCTTTCCGAGATTAAGGTAAAGACCGCCGCGCCAAGGCATATCAGAATGTTTGTCCGAAGCCCCGCCGCTTTGTGCTTGAGCTGACGCTCAAGGCCGATGACCGCCCCACATCCCACCGCCAGAAGCACGGGAACTATTTCGCCTGTCCAGTCCATAGTTACCTCTCTATTAACGTCTCATCGACTTTCATTCCGAAGTGTCTGCCGCCCTTTTCAATATGGGCAAAAACCTTATCGCCCGCTTTTAACGATGTAATCGAAATGGGTTGCCCTTCAGGGCTGACCAATCGAATCGTCTCGGCATTTTGCATAACCAGCGTGATAGCAACTCCCTCTGCTTCCGCTTCGATAAGCATCATCGGGCGTTTCTCAATCTTGTTCCTGCCCAGATACGCGACTTGGCCTTTGCCTTTGAAATCGACAATCAACACCTCATCGCCCGCCTTGAGGTCCGCAAGATATTTCGTCCCGCCGCCTGGCGCAAGCGTATATGCGTGAACCGCCCCGGCATTAACGCGGAAGGGTCTGGCCGCAACGTAGGGGTTCTCAATCGACTCAGAATGAACTAAGAAGAATCCCGACGCGGTATTGCCCACCAGCATCCCTTCCCCCGGCAACATCTGCGTGCAAGTATCAAGGCACGCCCGGTCGCCCATACCTAATTGTTTGACAGTTTTTATCGTCGCGATTACAAGCTCAACCTTTTCGCCTATCCCCTGCAATACCTCAGCCGTTTTTTTAATCTCATTGACATCCGAGGTATTCAAAACCACTCCGTCAACGCCCTTTTCCAGTATCTCCACCATCAATTTCGCCTGCACGCTGTCGGCCACCTGCACCATTATATTCTTGCCCCGTCTGGCAAGCAGGTTTTCAATCGGGATAATCGTCCAGTCCAGCATCCGCAAAACTAAGATTTTATCCGCGTGAACTGCCGCCGCCTTGTCCTCGTCTGCCTTGCCTTTTATATCGACAAATTCGACATCCTTGCCGGGAACAATATCGCCGTCTTTAGCAACGATTTTTATCTTGCCTAATTGCCGCACGGTCTCCGCTTTGCCCTCCGGCAGCACCACCGCCTCCGCCCCGCTCTCCAACGCGGTTGTAACTATCTTCTTGTCATACGGCGTCGCATTAACCCATAGTTTTTTCATTTTGATTTGACCTGCAACATTTTCATCGCATCTTTGACGCTGGCGCCATGATGCACCATTTTGCAAAGCGCAGCGACCATTTTTTCAGGGTTCTTATGCTGGAAGGCGTTTCTGCCAATCGATACTCCAGTGGCACCGGCCTTCAACGCGCCATCAACCATATTGAATATGTCCTCGTCGCTATCCATCTTCGGCCCGCCGGCTATCACAACAGGCACAGGGCAGCCCCTGACCACTTCTTTGAAACTCTCAACGTTGCCGGTATAAGGAACCTTAACAATATCAGCGCCCAATTCCGCGCCCACCCTTGCCGCGTGCTTAACATAAGTTACGTCGAATTCGCTTTTAATCTTTGCCCCGCGTGTGTACATCATCGCCACAAGCGGCATCTGCCACTGCATACATCTTTTGCTTATAAAGCCGAGCTGGCCGAGCATATCTTTATCGGTTTCAGCGCCCAAGTTTATATGCACCGACACCGCATCGGCCCCAAGCTGCACCGCCTCTTCCACCGTGCAGACAAGCTCTTTGGCGTTGGGGTCCGGGCTAAGCGACGTGCCCGCCGAAAGATGAATAATCAGCCCAACGTCTTTGCCCGTCCCGCGATGGCCCGCGCGAACAATTCCTTTGTGCATTAAAATCGCGTTCGCACCGCCCGCCACAACCCCGCTAACCGCCTCACGCATATCCTCCAGGCCAGCTATTGGCCCCACGGTCACGCCGTGGTCCATCGGGATAATTACGGTTTTACCGCTGTTGCGGTCTATTATTCTTTCCAATCGTATCTTCTTGCCTATCATATTCGAATCTCCAAATACTCAGCGCAAAAAGGGGCATGACCCCTTTTCCCCTTATTCTTTCAGCATCTTCATCGCGTCTTCCTTCGAAAGTCCTTCGTGCACCATTTTGCTGAAAACCGATACTATTTTCGTCGGGTCTTTGTGCTGGAACGCGTTTCGTCCTATCGACAGCCCCGCCGCTCCCGCCTTCAAGGCCCCTTCTATCATTTCCACAATCTGCTCGTCTGTCTCCATCTTCTCGCCGCCCGCTATTACCACAGGCAGATGACACCCCTCAACAACCTCGGCAAAACTCTCAGGGCTTCCGGTATAAACCACCTTGACAATATCTGCGCCTAATTCCGCCGCCACTCTTGCCGCGTGCTTGATATTATTTACGTCATACTCGTTTTTTATCTTCGGCCCGCGAGTGTACATCATCGCCAGAAGCGGCATCTGCCATTCCATACACCGTTCACCGACGTATCCAAGCTGCCTTAGCATTTCCTTGTCGGTATCCGCTCCAAGATTGATATGCACCGATACGGCGTCAGCCCCTATCTTCAACGCCTCTTCTACCGTGCAGGCAAGCTCTTTGGCGTTGGGGTCCGGGCTAAGCATCGTCCCCGCCGAAAGGTGTATGATAAGCCCAACGTCCTTGCCCCGGCCGCGATGGCAAAACCTCGGCGAACCCTTGTGCATCAGCACCGCGTTTGCGCCCCCGGCCACGACTTTGCTTACCGCATCACGCAGGTTCGTAAGCCCTTTAATCGGCCCCACCGTCACGCCGTGGTCCATCGGGATGATGACCGTCCTGCCGCTGTTGCGGTCCATTATTCTTTCTAAACGAACACTTTTGCCTATCATAACCAGGCCTCCTGCAATCAACTATCGCCCTAAAATCTACCCAAACCAGCCCATAACGCAAGCAAAAAACGCCACTGCTTGTCGCCGGTGGTAAAAAACTTGACAAACGGCCGCATTTGTAGTATATTATTGTAACATCGTTGAGCCGGCTACGAAGGCCGCCCGCACCAGCGGCGTTCGTAATCTGCTCGCGATGATACTCAAAAACAGGATTATTTTTGATGGAACAGGAAATTCTGGACCAAATCGAGCAGATTGTCGGCTACAGGTTTTCCAATCGCAACCTGTTGGCCGAGGCCTTTGTGCATGCCTCTTCGGTCGATAAGCGGGCAATGAGCAACGAACGCCTCGAATTCCTCGGCGACTCCGTCCTTGCACTGGTAATCTGCAGAACTATTTTTGACCGCTCGCCGGATTATCTCGAAGGCGACCTCACAAAAATGAAAAGCATGCTCGTCTCCCGCGGGACCTGCGCCCAGGTCGCCAGCCAGATTAACCTGCACAAATTCCTCAAGGTCGGCAAGGGTATGGCGGGCAGCCAGTCACTTACTCATTCGCTGGCGGCGGGTCTGCTCGAAGCCCTTATCGCCGCCATTTATCTCGACGGCGGCTTTGAGCCGGCACAAAACTTCATCCTGAAAAATTTCGACCCCATCATCGAAAAAGCCCACATAGAGCAGGCACAGGGCAACTTCAAATCCATTTTACAACAGTTCGCCCAGCAGCACTTCAACACAACGCCAGCTTATGAGCTTCTGGACGAAAAAGGGCCGGACCACAACAAATGCTTTGAAACACAGGTAGTGATAAACCAGCGCCATTTTGCCAGCGCCTGGGGCAACAACAAAAAAGAGGCCGAGCAGAAAGCCGCTCTCAACGCCCTTATTGAGCTTGGTGTAATCAAGAATTATTGCCAGGAAGCCGAATAATCCGGTTATGCCTGCGATTACCCGATAACAAACCATGCCACGGCCGTCAGTGCCAGCGCCGTTATTACCATAAAAACCAGTATCGAGCCGAACAACAGCGCCGATTCTTTAAGAAAGTTGCCCGCCGAAACCCTCGACACTTTGGTCGCCTTATATATCACCGCTATCGACGCCAGCAGGGGCAAAAGCAGCAGTAAAGACCGGGGATTGGTCCCAATCTCTTCAGGTATAGTGAACTCCGCCATCACAATCGCCGCAAGTGCCAGCATGCCTATTGCTCCTCGCCCTGTGTCTTGCGAATATACGCCATATACACGGAATTGACAATGCAAAGCAGGTTAAGCAGTCCCGCTGTGCTGGTATATATCTGGCCCATTTCGTTGGGGCGACCGTAAACCGGGAAACCGCCGCCCTGGGTATGATATCCGATAATCGCCACTAACGGCGAACTCATCATCTGGACCACATACCACAACTTGTAACCGATGGGGTCAACAACACCAATAGAGCCGATATACAGTCCCGCTACAAACGTTGCGGTTATCGCCACAAATATTATCAGCGCACGCCACGTCTCTTTCAGCACAAAGTATCCGCCGCCCGGCAAAAACCACCCCGCCAGTCCTACCAAAAACATAAGCGGCCACGGATTTTCCTCTGTTTTACGGTATGTCACGGCTATTTGTCCGTTCGATTATTGTCGGCAGGAACCGAATTGGGCCCGGCCACATCCTGCCGCTCTTGTATTTCCACGAACTTCATACGCTTCACTATGTTCTTCGGGTTATAATGTATCACCGCCAACGCTTGAGAATCGACAAATTCGTCCCTGACGACCTCTGCCGCCTTGGCCATATCAAACTCCTCCTGATAAAGCCGGTGAATAGTCATACTCTCAAGACAGTAATAGCACATACCGGGTTTGTACTCCACAATTGTCCCCGGTTTGGCCAGCGTATTGCTGTCCTCCGGCACAAGAGCGTAAAGCTTGTCCACAAGCATGCCTTCCCGCTTTACCCCGTTGATAAGAACGCGGGCCGTCGGGTTGCCCTCGTAGCGGGTCATGAGGGTTTCAATCTCCAAATTATTGATTCTGCGAAGCCCGCTCCGCGTGTCAAACGTAAATGTATGTTTTTTGCTCGATATCGCGTTGGTGTCGTCTTTGCCCTTGCCGTAAATCTTATTGAACTTATCGACAGTGCCATCCCATCCATCCTTCGCCGCCAAGACAACAAACTCCTCCGCCTTGCTTTTGGCCCTATCCATCGCCGCGAGCCGTTTCAGGTCTTGAATTACAAATTCTTTTATCGTGTTTGAGTCCTCACCGGCCGCGTCCTGCCGGTCGAATCGAACGCTGCGTTTATTAATCTTTTCGTTTATATTTTCCGGCTCGGCCGCCTTTTCAGCCGACACAATGCGCATTAACATCATATTCCTGCCGGCGTAACCCTCTGTCATCTCGCGGGCGTCTTTCAGCGGACCGATATTCTCATAAAGCCGAGGCGCCTTCACATCCATAGAACCAAGCTCGCTTGTCTTCAACTGCTCGACCGCAAACACCACTCGCGCTAAAGACGATTCCGTAACGCCTGCCCCACCAACGTATAGAGAGGCAAGATTCTTGTCACCCTGGATATCAGATGAACTCAACAAACCCGTCCTGTCGGCGTACACCTTGACTTTGTGCTTCTCGCTAAGCTCCGCCGCCACCTTCGCGTAATCAATCGACCCCTTCTTAATCTGTTCATCGGTCAACTTGCTCTGTTCAGCTTCGATTCCCGATAAATTGGCCTCGGTAATCGACTTGGCCTCAAGCAATATCCGCTCAGCTTTTGAATCAACCCTTTGCTGGTAAAGCCCCTTCGATATCACCGACGCCACTTCCGCGTAACTGCGGGTTTTCCGCACTAACTCCGAATTGGGGTCATTGGGATCCGAATAGGCCGTATATGCAATAGGTGGTTGTGATAAATGCTGCTGGTAATACTCCTCCGCCTCCTGCTGTGTCAATGGCTTCACCGTTGAGGCCACGTCATCCAGCCGCACGACGATATACTCAAGACACACTCGCTCGGGCAGCTTGTAGCCAAAACCGTATGGATTGCCTTCGCTTACTTCGCCGACAAAATTCCCCTTATATTTCTCGAACTGCTCCTCCACCTTGTCCGCCCCCGGCTTAAACGACTCATCCGCAAACGTGTCCGCTCCACATACAACGTAGTTGACGTCGATGGTCTCCCGCCGCAGGTTTGTCTGGTTAAGAACCTGCTGAATTGTCCTGTTCTCCGTCGCGCAAATCGTCCTGCAGTATTCGATGACCGATGTCATATCACTGAACGCATCGAGCACCTGCTCCTCGGAAACTCGGTTTCGCTTCTCTATCACGCCGATAATCTGCGAGTATGTCGCCCCACGGTGCAGCCGCGGTATAATCATCTCGAGTTGCGATTTTGCGTACTCTGTTGGCATTCGCACCCCCGCCTCATGGGCCTCCCTGGTCAGCAAAACCCAGTATATACTGGCAGGATGCGGCTTTGTGTAAATTTCATTTATCTGTTTATCGGACACCCCGTAATTGTCCATACTTACAATTTGCTTTATCCGGCTGATTGAGTCGACGGCACTGGAACGCTCAGGGAAAATCAACTCCCCGAGTAAAACTATCCGCAGGTCCTGCGTTGACCCAAGACGCGGGTCTTCAGGCCTAAGTAACTGATCTATTCCAAGCGTCCTCAATATCTCAATCTGCTGGTTCGCTATTTCTACGTCCTGCCTGCTTATCTTTTTGCCGTCGCCGTAATAGGCAATTACCTTCCCCACGCCTGTCCTCGCCGAGCTGAAGTAATTCATCATCGGCTCAATTGTAAAAACAAACATCAGCGCGATGACCACAACTGCCATTATTTTCTTGTTATACTTGCGAAACCATACCATCAAACTCATTTTGTTGCTCCGAAAATGTTAACTCACGGTTTTTTTAAAGTTGTACAAGTATAAAGAATGGTCTTGTTTTTTACAACCAAAAACAACCCCGCCTGACCTCGCTTTTTTGGATATTATTTCCCCCGCTAAAACCTTCTCCCCTTGCCCAAATGACACTTTTTGATGCCGGTTTTACTTGACTCGGCAGGGAATTTTTGCTACTATACTGTTGTTGCATGTGCAGACAGGCGATATTCGCCAACCCCGTTAAATCGGGAAAAAAGACACGTTGCAACAGGGAGACGGGTGACAAAAGCCGACTTTAAATCGCCGTGTCTCCCTTTTTTATTCCGGCCTTTACTGAACTTCTACTATATTCGTGAACTGCACTACCGCGCCGCCTAACTCAGTGTTCGCCTCGGTTGTCCCCACAAGCCCGACTTTTTTATCGACGAACTTGCTCAAATCCACGTCCGCCGCCGCACCGGTGGGCCGGGCGTAACACAGCGTTTTGCCGTTCTCGTCAACCACGCGGTAATACTTCGCGCCGGGCGTCTCCGCGAACAAAGGCGATTCCAGAAGCTTACCAACAGCCGCGAATATGCTCTTGTCTACTAACTTCGAAAGCTGCTCGTTCTTTGCGCCCTCTATCTTCTGCAGTGTCTTTCCTAACTGGTCATCCTGAACTTGCTCCGCCTTGGCGACATCCAGTGAAAGCTCGGAATTCTTAATCTTATTCAGCAATCCCGCCGCACTGCGTGCCGCCTTTGGGCTTTGCTTGTCGCCAGCAACATCCATAAGCTCTTTTTTGATATCCGCAAAGTTCTGGTCCGCTGCCGGTTTTGCGCGTTCTGCCTCAACTTTTGCCTTGAGGACCTGCACCTGACTCATCCTCTGTTCTTCTATTGTAACAACAGGAGTCGGCGAAGGTGTATTCGGCTCATTCGGCGAAGACACCTGTGGCTTCAGCGAACCGGAATTCGTCGGGAAAGGCGTCGCCGGCACAGGATGGGCCGTCGTCGGCATCACCGAGGTCGGGGTCTGGGCCGGAGCCATCAGCGTCCCAAGCGGCTTGGCGTGCTGACTGCTCACCCACAAATATGCTCCCTCTGGAGGAGCTATCTTGCAGTAGCCGTCCTTTTCCTCGCCAACTATCGTTACCTTGTCGCCCTTGTTGAGCTTTACCTGCATCGACGTCGAGTGCATCGGCTGAACCTCGTCCGAGCCGGCGTAAACGCGAACCGCTTCCCCGATAACCGTCCCGCTGGTATTGTTTTGCGGATCGATTTGGACATACTGCTTTGAAATCCACGAGTAACTGCCGGTAGGCGCAACTATCTGAAGCCAACTGAACTTGTTGCCGACGACCTTAACCTTCTCGTCTTTCCTGGCCTTGCCGCAATTGTAGTACTGGGTGCCCGGGCCTGACCGAACATAAACATCATCACCCGTTATCTCTGCCAGAAACGGGAACGCCGGCAGATTCAGGGCATTCGCCTCTGCCGCCGGAGCCGCACTCATCGGGTCGGTATTACCCGGCTGTGCTCCGATTACAGGCAGACAAAGACCGCATACAAGAACAATAATTGAAAATCTCAGATAAGATTCCATTCTTCGACCTCCTAACAACTTTATCCGCCTACGGCGGATTGTCCGCCAATGGCGGAACGGTTTTTCTCCATAAATTCCCATTGCCCCACATAATCCTTCACACCAACGGGGCCACAAATTTTTACTGCTTACAAAACTATCACCGCCACCCCCTCTTGTCAACTCTTTTGTGCCACTCTTTTGGTATGACTTTGGGGCTTTTCTTCGGACACTTGGGAAATATCGTTTACCCGCGGGGATAATAAGGGCTTAAAAACAGCAGACAAATCGAAACCGCCGCAAAAAAAACACTCAATCATAGGGCTTTGCGGCAGATGAACTGCTTGGTTGGTTATTTGCCTCAGAACTCGCAGCAACTAATAACCGCCTGACCCTGATAGCCATAACCCCAGCCGAAAAACGGTTGCTCTCTCTAATGGCGTTTCCTTAAGCAACTCGGTGAAGGATAAATCGAGTTTTTCCGCTGGGAAACCACTATTCGACTGGCCAAAAATCCCTTCCTTAAGGAATTGCTATTCGTTGCTGTCCCCATTATTCCCCCTTTAGATCAATCCTCTCCTCCATCTCAAAGGGTCGCCAGTATTCTACGAACATCCTCCGCCTTCTCGGTCATTGTCGTGATTAGACCCTCCAATTCACAGATTCGGCTGCGGAGGCGATGATCTTGTGCCGCCTTGACTGGTTCCGCAGCCTTCAATGCTACGGCGTAAGCCGCTTCGTATGCCTTTTGCCGCCGGGCGTTCTCTTGCGGCCGTTTGCCGTTGGCAATCCTGGCAGTGAGAGCGGGCACCAAGCCGATTATCAGGGTGACCAGGTAGAAGGGGGAGGTAATGACAACAGCCAGCAAACAGAGCGCGGAGACGAGCCAGAAAAGAATGTGGAAACCATTTCCCTGGGGGCCCCACGGCGGAGCAATCAAGGAGCTCAAGAACAAGGCAACAACCTCAAACAAGAAAAACGCGGTGATGCCCGCGCGCAAATCTCCGCCATCCCACCCGAGGATGTAAAGCACCGAAGGAACCGGCTTCAATGGTAACAGCTCAGGCTCATTCGGCAACTTCACATATCGCTCAACGCTCCAATTCAACTGCTCTTTGTATGCCTCCAACGTTCCAACATACTTGTTTCTATAGTCACAGAAAACCGCCAAATCTGCTTCAACCCGTTTACGTGTGATGGTTGGATCGTTTACTCCGTACGCGCTCGTCAGTCCCAAGGTTCCGCCGCTCTTCGTTATCACTGTGCCGCAATGCCCACAGACGGGTGCGAGTGCCAGAACAGATGTCTCGCTCAGCGAGGCACCACAACTGGGACACTTGGCAACAATAGGCATGCAGTTCTCTGGTATCATTTTCCAAAACCCCGCAACCAATCCCACAATCTTCCGAACAGGGGCGACTCTCGCGTGGTCTTTTTTGTCGGCGGTGCTGCCGGAAGAGGTGGAGGAGCTTCTTGCTTGGCTGCCTGTTCCGCCGCTTGGCAATGCAGCTTCCCCGTAGCCTCGAGGGCCACGGAACACTCAGAAACGCATTTTGCACACATGGCAGAGAGACAGTTCGGTATACAGTGTCTATCTATTGCTTGGAGCGCCCACTCTGGAGCGTCTGGACCCCGCTCATCGTGGCGGTATGCTTGGTAATCAGCTTCTAGGAACTCAGACTTTTCCCGTTGGCTGTACATCTCGTGATCGTACAAGTAATTCGCAGCGCCCCTAAAGTTTCTAAGATGATAATTACATAAAGGCTTCTGACAACGAACGCAGAACGCCGTGGCAGCGTGGCCGCACTCGCATACACTGGGTTTCTGAACGACTGTTGATTTGGTCGGATTGACCCAATGAAAGCTGGTGTGGCAGTGCTCACACTCGTAGGAATCAGGGGCGAGTTGGCGAACGTCGCGGCTTCCACAGTTCGGACATTGGACAGCTTCATTAGATATGTTTCGTACCTCTCAAAAATTGACCGAAGGAATTATCAGACCGAATCCAGAATTGCCTTCTTCTTAACGTCAAATTCTTCCTGCGAAATCAGTTTCTCGTCGAGCATCCGCTTCAGGATTTGCATGCGCGTGACCATATCCTGTCCGCCTTCGGGCGTTGCGTTCAACGAATCCCCCAACTGCTTTCCGAGCGGAACTCCGGCACCAACACCGACGCCCAATCCAAGTCCGCCGGCCAGCAACGCGCCGGCTCCGCCGCCGGGATTTTCGGCAGCTTTCTCCAGCGTGTCGAACGTTCGCATGGTCGTGTATGCTTGGCCGACCTTTACCTTGCTGATTTGCTCAATCTCCATGCGGCGACCCAGGACTTCTTGGAACTTCGCCTTTTCGTCGTCAGGGATGGTGACACTTTCCACGTTGAAGTTAATCAACTCGATACCGAACCGGGCGAATTCAGGGCTGATGACGGTGGCCGAGTACTGCGACAGTTCGTTGAGTTTGACGTTGATCTCGAAGATGGAGGTCTTCTCTTCGGTTATGAACTTTGCAAGCGCGGCGGAGAAGCGTTGGTGAATCTCGCCGATGAAGTATTCGAGTATCTTCGCGCTGTCTGTCATCACCTGTGAGTCTACAATGTGCAGGACAAAACACCGGGAATCTTGCACGCGCAAGCCCCACCGGCCGAATGCACGGGCGGAGATCGGGTAGTTATAGGTTGGATCAATCAGTGGTATCGGCGATGGCGTACCCCATTTAAGATCGCGCTTGACCGACTTGTTAATGAACCAGACTTCCGCTGCGAAGGGCGTTTTACCGCCGAAGGGGAGGTTAACGAGTTTGTTGATCAACGGCAGATTTGCTGATGTGAGCGTATGCCTGCCGGGACCGAATATGTCGCACACTTGGCCGCCTTTGAGAAACAAGGCTTCCTGACTTTGGTTGACGATGAGTTGGCTGCCGAGTTTCAATTCCTCGCTGGGAAACTTCCAGACGAGAATGTCGTCGGACGGCGCGTCGAATTTGATTCTATCAATTAGAGCCATTGCATTTCTCCTTCTCTTTTTACTGCTCACAAAACTATCACCGCCGCCCCCTCTTGTCAACTTTTTTATGTCATATTTATACTGCCAACATTGTTATCAGCCGGCTAAACGCGAATATGACGCCTCCATCATCAGCAAAAACGCCTGCGCCTCGGTGCTGGTCCCCGACCGGTCAAACAATGGCGACCCGCACGCCCCCTGCACAACGCCATACTCATCAACCTTGGCGTGCGCCCCCGCCCGCATCTTGTCCGCCGATTTGAGGTAACTATCTTTCAGCCAGCCGGACTTTACCCCCTTGTAAATCGAATACGCCAGCATCTGCGACAAATTGGTCTCGACAAACGTATTCGTATCGTCAACCACGTCGTGAAACAGCCCATCGGGCCGCATAAAAGAAATACAGCCGTCTAATAATTCCTCCGTGTAACCAATCAGCTTTTTGCGGTCATCCTCTTTTTCCTTCGGCAGTGTATCGATTATTTGCGCCATCCCCGCCGCGCACCACCCGTTGCCCCCGCCCCAGCACGACTCATGCTTGAAAACCTTCTTCTTGTCATCCCATATATGCGAAAACAGTTTCTTTTCCTTGTTCCACAAATACCCCCTGTAACAATCGACCTGCCGAATCGTCTCCTCGAAATCACCCATAAGCGCCAGGAAAGGCGGCGTCATAAACATCGCGTCACTCCATATCTCTCTGCCGGGTGTAACGTGACATATCGCCCCGTTTTCAGTCCTCGGCGCCCTCTTTTTGAGATACGTATATAACGCGTCCGCCGCGTCTTTTAGTTTCTTGTCGCCGGTAACTTTATAGGCATACAGAATCGCGGCCCCATTCGAGCCGGGGTCGGTCACCGCGCTTTCCGTTCCAAGCATCGCTACCCGACCGTCTTCTTTCCTGCGGACAACCGCCTCCTTACCCATCAGGACAATGATGTCTTTTTCTCCCAACTCTATCATAGCGTGTGATGCCACCCCCTGCTCCCAGCTTGCCCGCTGCATACACAACATCGCGATTTTGGCCTTCTCAACCAAATCGCTTTTCACAGGTTTTCCTGCCTCCGCCAAAACCATCTTCGAGCTATATCCCCCTGCCGCCGCCAGAATCGGCAACGCCAAAACATCCCGTCTTCGCATTGTCCTCACCTTTCAAAAACATATTGTTCGCTCTTGCTAAAACCATCTCATAGTAATTATAATTACCCCACTGGCAAAAAACAGTTTATTTCATTTGGCTAAAAAGGAGAATAGTATGCGAATCATAAGAAATCTCACCGTTGCAATAATAGTAATGGCCTCCATTATGACACAGGGATGCAATGAAAGCCAGAAGGCCTCGACTGGCCCGAAAACATCCGCCAAAGCCGAAAAAACAGTCACGATGAATTACGATTTAAAAGACAGGGACGCCTTCACCATAATGGGCACTCAAACCCGTATTACGTCCGCTGACGAAAAAAATCCGGATACATATACCAAAATCTGGGACGCCTTCGACCAATACAGAACACAGCTTCGACCAATTAGCGTCGAATGGCGGTATTACGGTGTCTCATTTGCTACAGATAAAAAAGATGCCTTCGATTACATCGCCGGAACACCCGTTCACAGCGACGCGACCCCGCCTGATAAAACCCTCGTGACCCGCAAAGTCCCCGCCGCTCGTTACGCCGTCTTCAAATGCACCAACCAGGATATGGGCAAGACATATCAATATATTTACAGCGAATGGCTGCCCAAATCACGCTACAAAATCGACACTGCCGCCTGTTGCTTCGAGCAGTATGCCCCGAGGGAATGGATGAACCGCCCCGTCTATATCTATATCCCCATCAGTCCAAAATAAGCACCCTCGCAAAAGACGGGGGCTTGGAATTACGAACGGTTAATATGAGAACGTTTTGGTATAGAAGGAGAAGAAGGCGATTATGAGAAAGCAGTTGGCGAAAATTATTGGAATCCTGGTTGTGGCGGTTGTCCTGTGTGTTTTGGAGCTTGCCAAGGCAACCGACGCGCCGACAATCAAGGTCGGAGCAATCTTCGCGGTAACAGGAGATGCAACGAATCTCGGAGGGCCAGAATCGAAAACCGCTGAAATGTTAGTTGAAAAGATAAACAAGGAAGGCGGGGTCAACGGCCAGAAGATTGAGCTGCTCGTGAAGGACTCGGGCGGCAAACCGGAAAACGCCATTTTGCTCGCCAAGCAGTTCATTGAGAAAGAGAAGGTCCTTGCAATCATCGGGCCTTCGACCACCGGCGAGACAATGGCCATCAAGAATATCTGTCAGGAGGGCAAGACCATTCTTCTTTCCTGTGCAGCCGCCGAAGACATTGTCAACCCGGTCGCTAGTTATGTTTTCAAAACCCCGCAGAAAGACAGTGACGCCGTGAGGCGCATTTTTCAGGTTATGAGAGCAAAAGGTATCAAGAAGATAGGTGTAATAACAAGCAACGACGGTTTTGGAATGGCCGGCGGCAAACAACTCGCCAATCTCGCGGAACTTGCCGGCATTACTATTGCCATATCCGAGGCCTACGACACACAGGAGACCGACTTGACTGGAGTGCTCACCAAGGTAAAAGACCAGAACGTTAACGCAGTAGTTAACTGGTCAGTCGTTCCGGCGCAGAGTTTGGTTGCAAAGAATATGAAGCAGATTGGTTTGAATGTCCCCCTGTTCCAGAGCCACGGCTTTGGCAATATCAAGTATGTCCAGGCGGGCGGCGAGGCGGCAAACGGAACTATATTCCCCTGTGGACGCCTGCTGATTGCCGAAAAGTTGGCGGATAACAACCCCCAGAAGAAACTCCTCGTAGAATACAAGAAGGATTATGAGAGCCGGTTCAAAGAGGACGTGAGCACTTTCGGAGGCCACGCTTACGACGCGGTGCTGATTCTCGTCGAAGGAATCAAGAAGGCTAAGAGTACCGACAAGGAAAAAGTCCGCGAAGCTATCGAGAACATCAAAGGTCTCATCGGAACAGCCGGTGTTTTTCACTTCACGCCCCTGGATCACAACGGGCTGGGCATGGATGCTTTTGAGATGCTCACGGTGAAGGATGGAAAATTTGTAATATATAAAAACTGACACCGGCACGCTGTTTTGAGCAGTATGCCCCGAGGGAATCGATGAACCGCCCCGTCTATATCTATATCCCTATTAGTCCAAAATAGGCGATATCAGAAAACACAGGGGCATCGTTCTTATACCCTTCTTATGCTATTCGCATTTGAAAACGCAAATTATCGTTCATTGGATTTTTTGCAGGGAGATGTTATTTGCGACTTTATAGCTTTAACATCTTCTTTCTTTATACATACTACTTCATTTGCATCTGTATCTGTAGATTCACGACAAAATAAATATTCCGTATCAGTCGAGAAAACCAGATAGCCTTTCCATACACCTGAATTTTCTTTGTCTTTGTCTTTGGTCAGCTTGCACCTTCCAAAGCTGTTATTTATTTCTGAGTTAGGATCTATAAATATTTGGACAGGAACATATTTTGCTCCTCCAAACTGAAAAGGTATTTTAGAATAAACATCAAGCGAGAAATGATATATATAAAACGGAATAGCCGGTACACATAATAATGTGCAAAACTTCGCAAAAGGAACAAGCCATGCCTTGTTCTTCCGGCTGAATTTTTCTGCCAATTGACCTAATAATATTATAAAAACAAGAAATGCGGCCACGAGAGTAGCAACACAGGTATCCAATCCAAATTCTCCAAGTCCTATATCTTTAAATAGATATCTCCCTAATCTCCACCAAAAGACATACAAATAACCAACCGTCACAACTACAGACCTAATTATGAATACAAACCACTTCCACTGCTTTTGCTTTATAGGTTTGCCCAAATACCACAAATATATTATAGAGCATATAAAAATTGCCACCAACAATAATGGGACTAGCGCCAACATTCCTGTCAGCACATAATTAATTTTAAGGAGAGACATCATAGGTGCGTTGAATATGCCTAAATATAAACTAACTATTATTACACCCAGGACATAACTTGTTGCACCAACAAACAAAAAGATCTCGCCTACCGACTTTACTGTTTTTGCTAATCGTTCTAAGTTCGTAGGAGCATTCTTCCGTCGTAGCCGGTTGGCGAAATGATGAAGAGGATTTCCCGCTTTTTCTGTTCCAGGCATGTCAGTTCTCTCCAAAATACAGATTAACAGACCAATAACAACAAGGCGTTTACGGATAAACACCTTGGTAATATTAAATCAAAAAAATCAAAAACAATCAAACGCAATCAGGAAAATCTCAGGACAGCATATCTACTACTCTTCGCATTTAAAGACGCGGTAAGAATGCGGCTTGATTGTCATTTTGAAAACCGTTTTATCGGGCGCGGGTGCCGCTTGTCCGAATCGCCTCGGCTGGGTCGACACCGCCTCGCCTGTGAGTTCTTTGCCGGTGAGAATATCGCTCAATTTGCTGATTCGCTTATCCGCCACTATTTTTACATCAACCGGTTCGTCGCGGAACGATTCCACAATAAACGTGTCGTTGTCATAAACGAACATCGCAATCTGGCTTGGGCCGTCTAATCGGACATACATCTCTCTCGCCAGCACGGCCCTGATTTGAGTCAAGACCTCTGCGGGCAGGTTATATAAATCCCCGTAGTTATCCGGAATCGTCAGAATATACAATCGGCTGTTAGCATAACCCGCTGAATGTAAAATAGGATAGCCATTGCCGCTCGCAAGGCAGAAAATTTCCTCCCACGAATCATTGGTCAGGTATTTAATCTGCGGGATTATAATCTCTTGTTTCGATTCACATACCGGGCCAAATCGACGCTGGAACTGGAATTGTTTAGTGCGTGCCTTTTCGTCGCCTATTCTCAATTCGACAATATCCTCGATACCCCGGCCTTGTAACGCCTTATACAACCCGGAAGTGATTACGACCATCTTGCCGTCAACTAACTGCTTTTTAATTTTGGCCACGATTTCCTTGTCGAACTTCGCCGACTCGGTCAGGAATATCACGTTGGCCTCCGCGGGAAATTCAGGCATCAAATCCATCGGTATCCCGCACATACCAATATAGTTGTGCAGGAAATCCTCGCCCGTTGAATGATATGGCTTATAACTCTTCACCCCTACCGGATTGCCCAACTTGCCTAAAAATTTATCAACCAGCTCTAAACTATACCCTGCGGGTCTTGCCATTGAGCTTGGCGCAACTGTCGTGCCGTCCGCCAATTTTATCGGCTGCATCATCTCATTAAAATCGAAGCTCGTCTGGCCCCCCTGCCAGTCAACACGATATTCCTGCGGTATGGGCCGCAGCATCAAGCTGAAGTTAAAAAGCGTAATCTCCGGCGCCTTTGCGAACAGCGTCAGCCACAACTGTTCCGCGTAACGGTCCATATATCGAATCCCAAACGTATCAACCCACCCGCCGCCGTTGCCGCCCGGCTTTATGTTCTCGAAATACCGATATATCAGATAGCCCTCGTATTGCTGCAAATGCTGGTCCGTATAAACCGGGTCTCTCGTCTCTGTCCCCGTGTATATCCCATCAAAAATTCTCGGCTGCGCCTCGAGATTAAATCCGCAGCCCTGGAAATGCTCATACCAGTTCGGGTACTTGATGACCATTTTCACCTTGGGATTCACCGCCTTTGCAGGCCCCACTACCAGGTTTCTCGCCGCCCCTTTCATCAGGTCAATCCGGAATTCCGACCAGCTCTGGCTGCCCTTGGCCTTGATGCACGATTCGCATTTGCAGTTGGTGAAGAAGAAATCATCGAGGATAATCTCATCGAATAATTTCGCCGTGTATTCAGCTATCTCTTTCACCCGTTTCCGCGATTCGGGTTTCGTATAGCAAAACGTCTGAAAGTAGTTGCTTTCCTCCACCGTATAGGTAATACCCCCTGCCACCTCGACGCCTTTATCCTCGAAAAACTTCTTCGCCGCCAACACCGTGTTCACATCCACCAGCAACGTGTTGCGGTTCGTCTCTAAATAAATCTTATCTACCTTCACCTGCCTCGATATTTCATCCCAGCGTGTCGCCAGCCAGTTGGCGTCGCCCATCTGGTTCACGTCGCGAGCCGGAGCGTAAATTGCCACTTTGAAGTTCTGATACCCCTTAGCCGAAGTCGAAAAAGTCGAACACATAAGAACTAATACCCCCACTGCTAACCCTGCGATTGCCTTACGCATACCATTATCTCCATTCGAGCCAATCAAATTTTGTGTGAAAGATAGTGAATCTTATAGTATTTAAGCCCGCTGTCAAAAGTAAACCGGCAGAAAGAAAGCTCCTCACAATTGTTGAATTCCTACTTATCTTTATGGTATAGTCGCAGCCGAAAGGTGTGTAATGCCGGCTAAATTGAGCGACCATAATCTGCGGGAACCCGTCTTCGCCTATATGCGGACTGATTTCGTCACGCTTAAACACGACGAAACCGTAGCACACGCCATAAAATCCATCAGGAATCACGCCTCCCCGAAAGACATCCTTTATCTCTATGTTACCGACGACCGCCATCGCCTCGCAGGCGTCGTCCCCATAAGAAATGTCATCACCAGCGACCCCCAGACGAAAATCTCGTCAATTATGGTCCCTTCCCCCATCTCGGTCCTGCATTCACAGTCCGTTTTGCACGCCTGCGAGCTTTTCGCGGAATATCGCTTTCTTGCGCTGCCCGTAGTCGATGACGATAATAAAATCCTCGGTATCGTCGATATCAATCTCTTCACCGACGACGTCGTCACGCTCGCCCACCAGCGCCAGCTCGAAAACGTCTTTCAAATGATCGGCGTCCACGTCTCCATCGGCAAAAAGGTCTCTTCCTGGTCGGATTTCAAAGGCCGGTTCCCCTGGCTCTTCTGCAATATCTCCAGCGGCATACTCTGCGCCTTCATCGCCAGCCGATATGAATTGCTCATCAGCGAACTCGCCATTCTCGCCATGTTCATCACCGTCGTCCTCGCAATCGCCGAAAGTGTCAGCATCCAGTCAATGGCTCTTACCCTACAGGTACTCCTCCAGGGAAACGTCTCCTGGCGCCGCATATTGACGGGCGTCCGCAATGAATTGCTCACCTCCGTTCTCCTCGGCGCCGGCTCCGGCTTCGTCGTCGGCGTAACCGCTTATCTCTGGAGAGGCGTCGTCTGGCAGGGCCTCGCCATCGGACTCAGCATCTGGTTTGCCGTCATCACCGCCTGCCTCCTCGGCGTTATTGTCCCCACACTCATTCGAAAATTCCGCATCGACCCAAAAGTCGCCGCAGGCCCCATCGTCCTCGCCGCTACCGACATTGCAACCCTCATCTTTTACTTCTCAACCGCAAACCTCATCCTCGGCTAACCGCCACACTCCCCCGCCGTAGGCGTGGTTTACCCCCCGCAGGCGGATAAATCTTGCCTTTTAGGTCTTGAAATCCGGATGAAGGTGAGTAGAATTGCGAAAAAAGCAGGTGACTGTCCATAGTTTTATCATGGTCGGTTGAGCTTATTCTTTGTGAGGTTTTTATGGAAAAGGGAAAAATACCCAAGTCCAAGAAGAGTATAGTCGGTCGATCGCGGAACAAAATTAATAGTCGCTCTTCAGACACAAATAATCCAATAAAAAAGAAGAGATCAGCAGGACAATTTATTAGGACAAAGGTTAAAGAAAACGCAGAAACTGAAACTAATCCGCTATCTATAACTATTGATAAGTTTTTGCATCGTATATGGGGCCTACAATATGCCGGCTTAAGTTCGCTTGCCGAATTGATAGACTTGTTAAAAAAACAATATTCCGAGGCTCGTAGCAAACTTGCTGCTATAGAAAGACTCATGTCTTCCAAAAATCAAGATGAGCGGGCAATCGGCTCAACTCAAGCAGCTAACATTCTGCCCAAGATCCGTTTGATTGCTGACTCCGACATCACCCAAACAACATCGAATGCATATTTTATTGCTCTTTTTAGTTGTCTTGATTCATTTATAGGTGAATTTTTGACCTGTCTATACTCTCGAAATCCTATTTTATTCCGCAACTTAAATAGTAGTAAGACGATATTGGAAATTATAGAGTACGATACAATCGATGATGTGAAGAAGGGTGTTCTCCAAGAAGAAATTGAATCCCTTTTAAGAGAAAGTTACATCAAGCACTTTGAGAAGCTTGGTGCGAGATTTAACATTTCCTTAGTCAATTTTGCTCACTGGCCTACCTTTGTTGAGTGTTCGCAACGCAGAAACCTTATTACGCATTGCGATGGCGTAGTGAATTCTCAATACCTAAAAGGATGCATAGAACAAGGTTGCAAATGGGATCAACAGCCTCGTGTTGGCGATAGATTGATAATAAAACCAGATTACTTTCTGGATTCGGCAAGGATTGTTATGGAAGTAGGCCTTAAGTTAGGTCAAACACTTTGGCGTAAAGCTCTGCCGGCCGAATTAAAATTTGCGGATGACCATCTGATTGATTGCACCTTTCAGGCTTTGAAACGCAAAACATGGCCTTTTGCACAAATTCTTGGGGAATTTGCAAACGGTCTCCCTGATTATTCCAGCGAGGCCACTAAGCACATTTTTCTTGTAAACTATGCAATTGCTCTTAAATACGGTGGCAAGCCTGAGAAGGCAAATTCGTTAATAAATAGTATTGATTGGACTGCCGTAATTGACGATTTCAAGCTTGCCCGAGAGGTATTAATTGAAAACTACAAACGTGCTTCTGAAATCATGAAGCGTATCGGGATAGAAGGTCAGTTTGTGGATGAACATGCTTATCATGATTGGCCTCTCTTCCTTGATTTTCGCAAATCTAAGGAATTCGCTAAAGCCTATGAATCCATCTACGGCCATTCTTTTATTTGGAAATCACAGCGTATAGCAAATACACTCAAGAACGAAATTAAGAAAGAACAACGCAAGTTGAAGAAAGTTTCCGCTTCGCTTTCGACGGCCAAAGGGAAAGTAGTAAAAACATCCACAGCCCTACCATGAATGTCTCCAAGAAAATTAGATAAAACTAGGGACAGTCACCTATTTTTGTTATCCACAGCCGATAAATCCGCCTCGCCACAGGCGGGTAAACTCCGGCGGAGAAATCCCTATCTTCGTCTTCTGGAAACAATCGCCGCACCAATGCCGAGAAGCAACAGAGTGGCGGGTTCGGGAATAGGAGAGCCAAGAATCGCAAATGCCCCAACATTCCAATATGCCTGAACAACCCATTCACCTTCATCAGACCTATAGGCGGTTGTACCCATGGCAGTTTTATCAAGGTTCCAACATACAGATGCTACAGGTGCGGTCCCGGCGATCCAATAACGCACGCCGGAATTGAGAATAGTTTCTTCTGCGGCCGGTAAGGTCAGAACCTGCTGCGTCATAGTTAAACTCGCCAGTTCAAAAGATGCTATTGGTTCGCCCGGCTGGCCTGCGTTGTCAGTGTAGATAGTAAAGTTTGCCGATGTGTCTCCGGATAGCTGGAAGGTAAATACTGCGACTTGAATTTCTTCGAGATAATAAGGGCCTCCTGAAGTAGCTGTAAATGGAAATGCCCTTTCAATATTTGGCCCTAATCCGAAAAAACTGTAATTCATAAAAAGCGGCGGACTTATGCCCGAACTGCCGGCAATGACAGAATTTGCGGCCAATGTGCAAGATGAACAGAAAAGTACCATTACAGCACAAAATGAAACTGATTTTGGATGTGTTTCGTTTCTCATACTCTTCTCCTTCTACAATAAATGCCTTTTGCCCCCCAGCAAAGGCGATTATTATTATACCCTTTTGCAGGTAGTAGTCAAGAGGAAGGATTGAAATAATAGAAGAACGGCAATCCGCCTTCGGCGGACAAGTCCCGTGAGTTTTAAGCCGATAAATCGCACACCGCGCTTCGCCCCTCGATGTTACTCAGGGCAGGCGAGGGAATTCAGCTAACAATATTAGTGGCATTAATACCATATGGTATTATAGGAGGCCGCGCGCTCATTTGATATATGGATAAATTTCGTCTGCAATCCAGTAGCACTCAAGCACGACCGCGAAAATTGTGCCTGCAAGCCATAGACCCCACTTTTGACGCTGCCACAGGTCGCGAAGAGGTGAAAATTGCAACAGGATGTCTGCGAGGTATGCAGCGGAATAGCAAACATTAGCTATGGCTGCAAGAACCAGAAGCAGTAGCAACGATTGCAGAGTCAATGCCGAGTGGAAGTGGGGCCATGTCAATACGAGCCAAGCAACTGCGACAGCGGTAAGAACAAGATTGTAGATAATGCGGCGAGGCTCCCAATATCGTGTGGCAGCCCTGAGACTTGCTCTAAATGTTTCCGGCGGTCCGCCCAACTTTGTTTTCATTTGGAGTTTGACCATAAACAGGTTGCCCTAACTTTCCCTCAATTCTACCCATCCCCTGTTTTTTCTCAACGGCGAAATCCGCCACACTAACGGCGGACAAGTCCGCAAGTCCGCGCTGCGCGGGAAATTTGAGCAGTCGAAAGTTGAGCAGTTGAGCAGGCGACCCCCGAATCATCAATCGCAATTAGAACGCCATCAGACAACGGTATTTCGCTTTTGGCTTTTAAGTTGATTTTTCCCGTCAATAGAAACCAGCGTGTGTGCCTGCGGCGAATCAGTGCCATGTCCTAAATGTGAAATATTATCGACTGTCGGCAAAACGTCTCCGGCCCGTTTATTTTTTTCTTTTTTCTTCAGCTTTTTTCTTCTGACCAATCTCCACAGGAGGAGAGGTAAATTAGGCAATGCAACCGTCAAATCTCTCAAACGGAAAAGCCCAATTCGCCTGGCTTTTTTGACGATATGGAGAATCTGCGGGAAATCGTAGAACCCGGAGCGAATCCGGTTTCGTATGCGTTTGAGTTCCTTGAGCCCGTAACGGTCAGAATATACGGGACCGCCGATACGTTCGTAGTGGTAGCCCGGGGTTGCTTCAACCACTTCCTTCAGGGGCGAGAACTTCTCGATGCGGAGTTTCTGGAAACTGATGGAATCCAGCTTGAGCTCCTTCGCGAACTTCGCGATGTAGAGCATTTCTTCTTCCGTCTCGCCGATGTTGCCGTAGATGAAATACCCATGCAGAAAGAAGTCGTACCGCGCCAGTACCGCAAACGCGTCCCGGACCTGCTGTTGGGTGATGCCCTTTTGAATCAGTTTGAGAATCCAATCGTGAGGGGACTCGATTCCGATAAGGAAGATTCTGAAGCCTGCTTTCCATGCCTTATCGAGGAGCGCGGGATGTTTGGCGATGTCAATCCTGGTTTGGATAATAAAAATCTTCCTGATGTTGCTTGCGATAATCAGATCGCAAAGTTTCTCGCTTCTCTTCGGGTTTGTGGAAAAGTTGTCATCGCTGAAGAGCACGATGTCAGCCGTAATCATCTTCAGCTCTTCAATGACCGATTCGACCGGCCGTTCCGTGTAGCTCCTTTTCTGCCCAAGCGGATTGAGACTGAAGGTGCAGAACTTGCATTTGAACGGACATCCCCTTGCAGAAAGCACCGTGTCAAACGTGTGCCTGCTGAGGCGGACACCCTGCTGAGCTATGTAATAATCGTGCCTTCTCAGTGACCGGTCGGGAAACGGAATGTTTGTGATTTCAGGCAGCGGATGGATTCCGTTGTGAACGATACTTCCATTCTCTCGATAGGATAACCCCAGGATATCCTTATGCGGGACTCCTTTGATGACCTGTTGGATGACCTCTTCGCCTTCGCCTCGTACAATCATGTCGATATTCGGACAATGCTCGAACAGGTACTCGACTTCCAGGGTGGCCTTGTATCCTCCGACAACCGTGGTGACTTCTAACGGTAACTGAGAGATGAAATCACAAATCTTCTTAAACTGGGTATCCCATCGGATGCTGATGCAGAGCAAATCTATCCCGGCCCTCCTGATGAACTCACTGAGCTTCTTTGGGTCCTGGTAGGCCTTCTCGTCCCGAAGATCCAGAAACGTTATCTTGCCGACCAGATTTTTCATGCTTGCGATGATATACTCAAGGCCCGTCGGAGGGAAAATACCCATGATGGCGGTATCATCTCCGAAGTACGGGTTCAGAGCGAGAACGTGCTTGTACTTTATCATATACGCACCATGAATGCTAAGCTCGGCTCACGCGAGTTTTGCCTTGCCGCCTTTAACATAAATTTACCCTTTTTTCGGTGCTCTCACCTTTACTCGGAATTTCCATTATGCCTTCAATTTTTCTGCAACATTCATCGTTCATATATTACATATAACACCATACTTATATCATAATTGCAAGAAACTTTTGCCGGTACTATACTAAATACTAACGATCATCGACTAACGACTATCATGCAGTGAACTACCTGGAGCGTTTTTCATCGAGGAACGCCTGCAAAATTTCCGCGGCGGCCAAGGCGTCTATTCGGCGTTTTTTCTTTTTGCGGGTCAACTCCATCGCAATCATCTTTTCCTCGGCGGCAAAGGTGCTTAACCGCTCATCCTGAAAGAAAACGGGAGTGTCAATCTGCTTTTTAATCTGTTCAGCGAACGCCTGGATCTTTTTCGCCTGCGGGCCAACTGAATCATCCATATTCAAAGGCAGACCCAGGACGATGGCTTCGACATTTTCTGTTTTGATGACTTCTATGATTTTACCGATGATGGTATCAGAGGTGGGAAGCGCCACAAAAGGCGAGACGAATGTCTCCGTTTGGTCGCAAATCGCAAGGCCGGTAATCTTGTTTCCGTAATCGATTGAAAGGTATCGCATAGTATTATTTAACCGCAGAGATCGCAAAGCTCGCAGAGATTTATTTTAGATTTTCTCAGCGGTCTCCGCGTGCTCGGCGGCAAATACCAATTAGAGGTATTTGTCCCCGGTGCGTTTCTCGATAAGCTCAAGAAGCTCTTTCAGCCGATACGCCTTATCGACGGGGCAAACAAACGTAGCGTCGGGGCTGTGAGCGACAACCATATTTTCGAGGCCGATACCGGCTATCAGGTGTCCGGAATCCTCGGTTACAAAGACGCTGGATTCGCAGTCGAGCAATTCGGATTGGCTGGCGACAACGATATTGTTGTTTTTGTCGGATTGGATGATGTCGGCCAGCGCCGCGAACGAGCCGAGGTCGAGCCATCGGCAGTCGAGCTTTATGGCGTGGACGCCCGGCGCTTTTTCCATCACGGAAAAATCGATGCTGATTTTGGGCAGCTTCGGGAAGAATTCATTGAGGGCTTGCTCCTGATTCGGCCCATCCCAAGCGGCAGCAATCCTGTGGAACGGCTCGATGGCCTCAGGGAGGTATTTGTTAATATAGGCAAGGATGGTCTTGGCCTTCCAGACGAAAATGCCCGAATTCCAGAAGTGTTTGCCGTCGGCCAGATACCGCCGGGCGGTCTCTTCGCTGGGCTTTTCCTTGAAGCTATCGACGGTATAAATCTCATTTTTGCAGTGCTGGCATTTTTTCGGGGCGGAACATTTTATGTAGCCAAGCTGGGTGCTGGGTGAGGTGGGATTTATGCCGAAGGTTATCATACGGTCGGGGTTGGCATTGACGAAGGTCAATGCATCTTTGATGGCCTGCTGGAAGGTTTCGCTCGGCTCGATAATCTGGTCGGCGGTAACGACTGCCATTGAGGCGTCGGGGTCGAATTTCGCTAATATCGACGCCGCGAGGCCTATCGCCCCGGTTGTATCCCGGACGACTGGTTCAGAGATCACATTATTATACGGCAGGCCCGTAACTGATTCTCGCACTACATCTGAATATCCCGCGTTCGTCAGGACAATGATGTTGCGGGCGTCGAAGATGGGCGATAGCCGGTCGAAACAGAGACGCAGGAGGTTCTGGCCATGGAAGAGCTTGAGGACCTGTTTCGGCCGGGATTTACGACTCAGGGGCCAAAGACGTTTGCCCGTGCCGCCAGCCATTATCACCGCGTAATTCATATTTCGACCCTCGAAACAGACCTAAGACACCAGACCAAAGACCACAGACGCCAGACCAAAGACCACAGACACAAGACCAAAGACCACAGACACAAGACCAAAGACGTAAGGATTCAGGCCGGATTTTATCACGGCGACGCAAAAAAAACAATCCTGCGTTAAATCACAAAGTTGCGGTCGAATTCGATTTTGGAGCGAATCTCAGCGGCGAAGTCGGCGTAGGACATGTCCGGGGTGTATTGGCCTGCCTTGCCCATAAGCGCAAAAGTCGCCTGTTTGCCCAATTCAACCGCGGGCTGGTCATAAGTATTGACGTCCAAAAGGGCGCCGGCAAATGAGGTCGTCGCCTCGAACAGGAATATGAACTGGCCAACGGTATAGGCGTCGATTTTGGGGAAAATGACCGTTACGCAGGGACGATTGCTCTCGCACAAGGCGTATTCGGTGGCCTTTTTCTCGGCGTTGAGCAATTCGCCCATATCTTTTTTGGCAAGGTAGGCAAGCTCAGGAGCGGATTTGGGCGGAGCGGGAATCTTGATTTTTCTGCCAAAATCCTGAATTTCGAGGAACGTAAAGACCTTGTCGTTTGGGCCTTCGCGATACAACTGAACCTGGCTGTGCTGGTCGGTTGCGCCGAGCGCCTTTACAGGAGTCGGGCCGACGTATGCCTCACCGCCATCTAAGAAGTATTTCTTGCCTAACGACTCTGCCCAGAGCTGGCGATACCAGTCGGCGAAACTATACAGGGCGGAACTGTATGGCATCATCACGGATATTTTTTTGCCACGGTTGTAATAGTGAATTTGAATCGCGGCGTTGATTGCTGCGGGGTTTTTGAAGAAGTCGGGATTCGTTACGCGGGTGTGCATATCTGCTGCGCCGGCGAGAAGCTGGTCGATATTTATGCCCGTCATCGCTGCGCTGAAAAGGCCTACGGCTGAAAGGACGCTGAATCGCCCCCCTACCCCGTCGGGAACGACGAGCGTAGGCAACCCAGCGTCGGTGGCGATTTTGCGGAGCGTGCCTTTTTCGAGGTCGGTGGTTGCGATGACGCGGTCTTTGAGTTTTTCTTTGCCGAAGCGGGTTTCGAGCATTTTCTGGACAATCATAAATTGCGACGCGGTTTCGGCGGTCTGGCCCGATTTGCTGACGACGTTGAAGACGGTTTTGCCGAGTCGCGGCGTGATGAAGTCCAAAAATGAGCCGAAATGCGCGGGGTCAACGTTATCGAAGACGAAAAGACGGGGATTCTTCCGCTTGTTATTGTCTAAGTTATAGGTAAATGGATTGAGTGCGTTTTGCAGGGCGATATTGCCCAGCGCGGAGCCGCCTATGCCTAAGACGACGAGGTTTTCGCATTTGGGCTTGAAGTGTTTGACTAACGCCTTGACGCTTTTGGCGATTTGGGGGTCGCCGGGCAATAGGCCATAGCGCGAGTTGCCGGCGAGGATTTCGTCTTTGATTTTGGGAATTAAAGGCGTTGTTCGTTTGGCTAATTCGTCCAACTGCTGTTTGGTTATGCCGTGTTCCGGGCCGATTACGTCAGCTAAGACATTCTTGTAGTAAAACTGAATTTGTTTGCCAGCCATTTTCGTTTTCCTTTCCGCCACAGGCGGACAAGTCCGTTAACCTAAATCAGTTATTGATACGAGAGGGAACAGTTTAGTGTTTTTAGGGGGATTTTCAAGAATTTTTACCACAGAGATCGCCAAGAACGCAGAGTTTTTTTTAGGTGCTTTGCTTTTCCCATTCTTCAAATTTTTCAAGGATATAATAAGCAAAGGCCCAAAGTATGTGCATGCAAACCCTAGCAGTACTTTGTTTTGAAATTCCCGGATGTGAGCCCTCTTCGCTGAAATATCCGTAAACGCCATCTACCAGCTTCTTTTTTTCCGATTCGTCAAAGAAGCCACATGCTTGAAGATACTCCCTAACTTTGACGGGTTTGCTCAAGTCCGGCGACGCCTTTGTTTCTTTGGCAATTGCCTTGGCGATATCGTCTAATATTTGCTCTACAAAGTTCCTAGCCTGACCGACAGATGCATCCCATTTCTCTTTCTTGAACAGGTCAAGTGTGTTCTTAAGATGATGTGATAATGTCTTAGCGTCAAGTTCATCGGCGTGCTTATCGATGAGCATCTCTATCGCAGATCTGTTCTCTTCAGCTATAGGGACATCCTCGGCGATTCCTTTTTCCCCGACTACAAAGCCATCTTTGATTAGAGCATCTTTTAATTCCTCAGCTTGCTGTTCTGGAAGTTGGTTAATCACTTCGGATACCATTTCACGAAGTAAGTCTTCTTCCTGCCTATATTCAAGGCCTTTAACGACATTCTGCAACCGCTTCATCTTATTCGGTTTAGAAATATAAGTCTCCTGTATTTCTAATTCAAAGAAAAGTTGTTCAATCTGTGTATGAGACATATATTGATCAGCTAGCCTAATCATAAGCCCAAGTGTTTTTCTGCTTAACGTTGCCATTTGCGTTTAAGTTCCTTGCGCCTTTTGTCTTTTTATTTCTACAAACCTCAACAAGTTATCGTCTATCAGATTGGGAAATTCTTTCATTATGATATCAAGGTTTTTACCCTTCAATTTACCGAATACGCTTGTCGCACTTTTTTCGCTTTCGGGAATCTTCAATACTACCTCCAAATTTTTCTTGTTGTAATGAATGTTCTCAAGGGCACCAACTTCTTTCAATATCTTGTGATTTTTCGTATACTGAGCTTTTTCCGTTGGAATTAAGCTTCTATAATCCGGATTGGATTCATCGGGTTTCCTTGAGACGTCAACATCGTTTCTTGTCAAATCCCAGTCATGTATTACAAAATATGGTATCTTAAATTTCTTACAGAGACGAACTATAGCAACAATAGGGTCCTTTCCCCATGCGGACACAATTGCTATATTGTTCAATTCCAAATTAACCTCCTCTGAAAGAATGCTCTTGTAGGCCAGCAGGTCATGAGGGCCTTCTACGATAATCACCTTAGTAGCGAAAATAATATTCCCGAGATTTGGCTCGAGCGTTCTCATATACTTTGGGAAATCTTTTGGGTTTTCAATGACAAATCCATCTAATTCGCTCGGAAACTCAATTGTAATATCTTTGTCATAAGCCACTTGAGTCCTTAAGTATTCGGGATTATTCAAGCGGATTATTGTTTTAGGTTCAAAGATATTTACAAACTTCTTTGAGTGTGTCGTGTAAATCACTTGGTTATTCTGTGCCAATTCGCAAAGCACGTTATAAAAGTATTCTTGAAAATGTTCGTGCAAGAATGTTTCTGGCTCCTCTATGAGAAAAATGTGCCCACCTTGGTCTGAATCTAAAATCGCTCTAAATAACGCCACTACAAATAGAGATACAACTCCGTCCCCCATTTGGTCTATTGGCAGTTTGGGCTTACTTGGATTATCCGTTAAATAAAAAATCATATTATCAAAAAACGTATCTGCGGAAGGAAAACCAAATTTCAAGGAGAAATCTTGGCTTTCTATTTGTAGTTGTTTTTTAAGAACATCTTCGATACTCGCTATTATCTTTTCGAGACTTTTGGTTGATATCACATAATCCGTTAAGTAATTCATCGCTTTCTCAAAGATTTCCTTCCTTGGTGTTCCCACGTGTTGTTTCGGTACCCCTTTTTTATCTTCCAATTTATTATTTTCAGATTCAAAGTCTTTTCTAACTTTCTTCAGCACTTTGCCAAGCACAGTGTATCTGTTTATTCTTAGTTGTTCTTGAATTGATGCAGTATCAATAAACGAAACAGGAATTTTCGATTCCCATTTCCATACTTGCTCGGCCCCTTGTTTTTGAGCTGCACTTAAAATGGCAAGGTCATCTCCACTAATTTCCTGTTCTCGTTTTTGTGTTCTTTTTACAGCCCTAGGGTTGTAAATCGGTTTCCCCGATGCATCACAAAAATAATGTTTAGTTTCAAATTCCCCCTCTTCTTCCGAAACTTTTAGTTGAAAGATTGGCATCTCTTTTACTTTGTTAAAAGCATCTGAACTCTTCATCGATTCTATTGCTTTTGCTTCAATTAGAATTTCTTTATCTGTATCTGCCATATGGAAATCGTTTTTAGAAAACCCATTTCGAGGATAATGCTTTATCCCCAAGCACATAGCAAGACCACTGAGTAGATTAGATTTGCCAGAATTATTATGTCCCACAATCGAAAAAGGTATCTTGATATCTGGAAGTTCGATCTCTATCCCTTCTTGGTCAAAAGATCTATAGTTTTTAATAGTTATCTTTTCGATTCTCATAACGCCAAAGTTCCTCTTTTTTCTTGAAATGCATTGTAACCGGAATTGGGGTGGATACAAGGGGGAAGGTGAGATTGCAGATTGTCGATTGGCGATTGTCGATTGCAGATTTTAATAATTAAAAAGGTCACGAAGGGAGTAGTTTTGGCCGGAGGCCAAATTCAGGGCGTTCAATACTTTTAACTGGGCATTAAGAGTCAATCTTCGGCCTTTTGCGGCACGCGAGACCATTTTGTGCGTAAGCTGCTGCGTTGAGGCAGCCACAAGGTCGTGCGGCTTCAAATTCAGCTTCGCCAAGATTGCAGCAATCGGCTGCGGGCCAAGGTTGAGTTCGATTTCGTCGGTCATATCTTCATACTATAGACCAAAGACGATAGACGCAAGAGATTGCCGATTGGCGATTGTCGATTGACGATTTTAAGAAGAGATTGCTTCGGCCTTCGGCCTCGCAATGACAATGCAGGGGGCAAGGGTTGCAGACCCCCGCAGTTTTGTTTCGCAAAACTAAACGCGGGGGCTCTACGCTTCGCTACGAGGCGGATTGACTAAATTTGGGGTAATGGTAGAATGTCGGCGAAAAAGAAACATGGGCTCCAGATCGTAGTCTGGGGTTCGATGGGTCCCAGCGTGCGCTGGGATCTGCGCTACGCTTCGAGGGTCTTCGCTACGCTACGAGAGGACAATATATGAACAGACGGGACTTCCTAAAGACGGGCAGCGCACTTGCGGCGGCGGCGATTTCGGGATGCAAAACGACGGCTGAAGTCAAACCAGCCGCAGAATCACAAAAACAACCCCTGAAGTTTCCCCGCTATCGCGGATTTAATTTCCCGGTAGGATTCGGCTCAAAAGGGCCGCAAAGAAGGAAATTCGACGAAAAGGATTTCGAGATAATAAAAGAGTGGGGCTTTGACTTCGGCAGGATACCAATGTCGTACTGGAACTGGGCATCGAAAGATGACTGGTATAAGATTGATGAGGACGTGCTTAAAGAAATCGACGCAGTTGTGGAGAAGGGCAAGCAATACAAGATACACATCAATCTTAACCTGCACCGCATACCGGGATATTGCATCAATGGGCGGGACCAGGAGCCGATGGACCTTTACGAAGATACGCCTGAAAGAATGCAAAAGGCGCTCGATGCGGCGGTCTTCCACTGGAAGATGTTCGCGAAACGGTATAAGGGAATACCGAGCACGCAGCTCAGCTTCGATTTGATTAATGAGCCGCCATCTTTGAAAGAAGAAACCCGGCACGTTGAGGTTGTCACGGCGCTGGTAAAGGGAATAAGGGAAGAGGACCCGAATCGGCTGATTGTGGCGGACGGCAAGGACGTTGGCAGATTACCTATTATGGGCATAGCGGATTTGGGCGTCGTTCAAAGTACCCGCGGCTATGACCCGATGAGCGTGAGTCATTATACGGCGACGTGGGTGCCGAAAGACGCGTTTCAAACATTTAATGAGCCAACCTGGCCATTGAAAGGCGACGACGGCAGGATTTGGGACAAGGCGGCGCTGAGAGCTACCCTGATTGATACATGGAAGCCGTTGATGGCAAAGGGCGTGCCGGTGCACGTGGGCGAATGGGGATGCTTTAACAAGACGCCTCACAACGTCGCGATTAGCTGGATGACGGATATGCTTTCGCTGTGGAGAGAGGTCGGGTGGGGATACGCGATGTGGAACCTGCGCGGGCCGTTCGGGGTTTTAGACAGCGGGCGTGAAGACGTGGAGTATGAGGACTATAAAGGTCACAAACTCGACCGCAAGATGCTGGAACTGATGAAAGAATACTAACAAACCCGGATTGTAAAAAAACGGCGGGCTTTTGGAACAATAACGACAAAATCGTGTTAAGGCGTAAAATATGAAAAAGACAGCTTTTCTGTTTTCGCTGGTAATATTATGGCTTGCTTATGCCGGCGATAGCGCTTTCGCTGGTCAAAAGAAAACCTATGAAGCGGAAGATGGGAATCTGCTTGACGGCATTTCGGTTTTAGAGGACACAGCCGCAAGCGGCGGCAAATTCCTCAGAATGGGAAAAACCGGCTCGGTGATTTTTCGCGTCGATGTCAACAGCGACGGAAGATATGCAATCGGCATCGGATACCGCTCGCCTAATAAAGACAACGCTCAACGGATACTAATCAACGGCAAAGAATACGCACCGGAAATCGGTTTCCCCGCAAGCTCGAAATGGGCCGAGATTGAAAAGAACGCTGGATTAACTGCAGGCATCAATACCATCGAGATCCGTAAATCCTGGGGAAATATGGATATCGATTACATCACCGTGTATGGGCCAATTTCCGAAAGACCTGAAATATCTCCCGTTACAAATACATTTTATAAGAACAAAACAACTTCGGACCTGTTCATTAAATTAGACAAAAACAATAACAAACTCGTTTCAATAACGCAGAACCGGCAGCCGGTGCCCTTCGAAGAAAAAAGTGTCTCCTACACACAAGACGGTGAAATGGTAAAAATACCAAAGGAGTATTTATCGTCGCTGGAAACGGGCAACGCCGAAATATGTTTTAACTTCAGCGATACCGAACCCGTCAAATTCAACCTTGACGTGAGAGACGCAGAAAGAAAAGCGGAATGGACAATCGTTTCTTTAGATGTGAGCCACGGCGTGTCAGTTTTAATGCTTTTGCCCACAGGCAAAACTCTCCTTATTGACACGGGCACCGAACAGATGTGTAAAGAACGTGTCATTCCTTTCTTAGACAGACATAAAATCGTCCCTGATTATCTGTGGATTACACATTATCACGACGACCACGTCGGCGGCCTGGGCCTGCTTACGGGAAAATACAAAAATCTAACCAAAAAGGATTACAAGGATTTCAATACGGGCGACCAGTTTTTATTTGAAGATGTAAATGTAACAATTCTTAATTCATACCAGGACGGTGTAAACTTCGCTGACGAAAATCCCAAATCATTGTCAATGAGAATGGAATACAAGGGATTCGTCTATACCCACGGGGGAGATATTTACGGCCAGAATCAGCATCAAATACTTCAAAGATACGCACAGAAAAACAATTTGTACTTCTTAAAAACCCACGTCTACCACGCAAACCACCATTTTCACGGGTCGGTCGATACAGATTATCTGAAAACAATCGACCCATACCTGTTTATTGTCTCAGCAGATGAACATGTTTACGGCAGAGGGGCTTATACGCAACAGGTGCAGCGAAACGTTCTCCCGTATCTGAAAAACAAACACAAACGGTTCATCGAAGATTTGCTTTCATTCGAAGTTGGGCATACTGTCATCAGGGTGGCGGACGGCAACAACTGGAATTATGAAACATATAAAGACCTTAGCGCGGTAATACCTTTTTTGAAGAACAATTGAAGGAGACAGGGACAATGAATTTCAGCCGGCTCGGTTTGAAATTGTTTATCTGTATAGCTTCTTTTTCGCTCTGTGCGTGTGCCGCAGAACCAAAAAAACCGAATGCTGATGCAAACCAGACAGTAAAGCCGAAACAATCAGCCGGAATCGCTAAAAAACCGGTAACGCCCAATGCTTCGCCGGAAGCGGTGAAGCTGCTGGAATATCTATACAGCATTTCCGGCAAGCAGACGCTCGTCGGCCAGCATTGTGCGCCGCTCGTCGCAACAACGCAGCTTCAATCAAATGAAAAATGGACGGGGCATTACCCGGCATTATGCGGATTCGATTTCGGATTTAGCGCACCGGGGACATGGGACGGAATAAATTTTCGCCAGCAGATTGTGGATGAGGCGATTCGGCGAAACAACGATGGGTTTATAATAACGATTATGTGGCACGCGGTGCCCCCTACCGAAGAAGAGCCGGTTGACTTCAGGAAATCGGTACAGGGACATATTACTGACAAGGAATGGCAGGATTTAATCACGCCTGGGACAACGATTAACGAGCGATGGAAATCACAGGTGGATGTGATAGCGTTCTTCCTGAAACAACTGAAATACGCAGACGTGCCTGTGCTATGGAGGCCTTATCACGAAATAAACGGCAACTTTTTCTGGTGGAACGGCAAACCCGGCGATAACGGCACAAAAAAACTCTATCGAATGCTGTATGACCGATTGGTGAATTTTCACAAGCTCAATAACCTGATATGGGTTTATAACTGCAACGAAATCAGAGGAGACACAGCCCCTTACGACAGCGTTTATCCCGGCGATGACGTGGTGGACGTTCTGGCGACGGATGTTTACAGAAACGGCTTTGACCCTAATGATTACAACCAGCTTCTTGCGCTGGCGGGCGACAGACCAATCGCGTTAGGCGAGGTCGGTGCCCCGCCGACGCCGGAAAAACTTCGCGAACAGCCACGATGGACTTGGTTTATGGTATGGGGTAATCTTCCGCGGCAAGCAAGCCGGGAGGTTTACGATTGCAATGAAACGCTTACATGGGACAAACTGCCCTGGGTAAAAACCAAGAACCCAAAAATCCATTACCCGATTCTGAAATAAGTACGAGGATTCACCGCCGAGAACGCAGAGATTTTCGAATAACAGGGTTAGGGTTTTAATTGCCGTCCCCAGACCTCGACTTCGGTGAAGGCGCACCAGCCGAGTGGTTCATCCTGGACGAGGTCTGTTATGCGGAGCCATTCGATTCGGCGAGGAGCAAATTTGAACTCCTGAGGCATCGCGGTTTTCCGAAATGATATTTTTTCTTTCGAGCCATCTGAAAATTCGATTGTTCCCGTTTTCCAGTAAGTATCGTGCGGGAAATCACACCTTATGTAAATGACTACTTTATCCACCTCGACGGGTCGGCCAAAATCAATTTTGAGCCAGAGGTCTGTGCGTTTGTCCGGCCCCCAGGAGGGAAATTTTGGGCCGTGACCTCTATTGGCGATATTGCCGTCAATGACGTTTTTGGCGGCGTAGCAGATTTCATTCCTGCATTCGCTGTTGCTTGTGGCGTGCGGATAAGTTACAGCCGGGCCGCGGGTATCGTTTGGATTCAACGCGAGGTTTTTATACTCACCTGCACGCGATGAGCGAGACGTTCCCGAACAGCCAGCCAGCAATAAGGCCACGCATATCATCAAACTTAAAAGATATATCTTCATTGTACCTGCCACAGTTACTGAACCAGTTATATTTTAACGAGTTTGGCGAATTTGGTCATCAGGGATTTGGTCTGGCCGGTGTTGAACGCGACGGTAACGACTGAGTTGTCGCCCATATCCGCGAAATTCTTCACAGTGCCTATGCCGAATTTTTTGTGGACGACGATATCGCCCTGTTTATAAAGGGACGATGATTGATGATTTGAAATTGTCGATTGCCGATTGTCGATTGTCGATTTCAAACAACCGTCGTCATTGCGTTCGGCGGATTCAGAAAAGGCAAGGCCAAGTTCGAAGAGAAATTGAGAGGGAATGGTGCGGAGGGTTTGGCCCCTGATTTGGCGGTATTTGGCAAAAGCGATAAACAAGTTGACCTTTGCGCGTGTTATGCCGACGAAGAAAAGACGACGCTCCTCTTCGGTCTCGTCGTCATTATCCACGCTTCTTTCGTGAGGCAGCAAACCTTCTTCGACGCCCACGATGAAGACATTATCGAATTCGAGACCTTTGGCGGAATGCAGGGTCATCAACGCCACTCGCTCGACTGATGCGTTATATGCGTCAGCGTCACTGAATAACGCGATTTGCTGGAGATAATCGACCAGAGCGGGATTTTCGGTCTGCTTATCATATACGGCTGCTGCGCTGATTAGCTCTTCGATATTCGCAGCGGCGTCTTTGCCATCCGCGCCTTCCGCAATCAATGATTTTTCAAGGCCCGAATCGGTAAAGACGCGTTCGACCATTTCGGCAACTGAGCCGGAATCGTCTTTTCGGAAACCTTCAATCATATTAAGGAAAACAGTGAGTTTGGCGGCGGTGGGCTTAGGGATACTCGATATTTGCGAAACGGTCCTAATTGCCTCATATAAGCTGATATTGCGACGAGAGGCATAATCCTGAATTTTGTCGATTGTTGTTTTGCCGATGCCCCGCGCAGGGGTATTGATGATTCGCAAAAGCGCGATCCTGTCGGCAGGATTAACGATAACCTTCAAATAAGCCAGGACGTCGCGGATTTCTTTTCGATTGTAAAATTCGACGCCGCGAACGATTTGATATGGGATTTTGTTTCTGATAAAGGCCTCTTCGAGTGCTCGGCTTTGAGCGTTGACACGATAGAAAATGGCGATATTGGAAAGCGATGTCCCCTCTTCAACCAGGCGCCGGATATTTTCGGCAACGCCAAGGGCCTCCTCGACTTCATCTTCATACGGCTCAATGACGACTTTGCCCGCCGGCGGTCTTGTCGCGATAAGGCGTTTTTCCTTACGGCTCTGGTTATTAGCGATGAGCCGGTCGGCAACTTCGAGGATGCAGGGAACGGAGCGAAAATTTTCTTCGAGGCGGACAACCACGGCATTGGGCCAGTCACGCTCAAAGTCGAGGATATTGCGAATGTCGGCTCCTCGCCAGCGATAAATCGACTGGTCCGGGTCGCCCGTCGCGCAGATATTGTTGTGCGCAGAGGCGAGGGCTTTTGCGATTCGATATTGTGCGTGGTTGGTGTCCTGGTATTCATCGATGAGAAGATATTTATACCGATTGCCGAGTTCCGAACGAACAGCGGGATTATTTTCGAGCAGAAAGGCCGCTTTCATAAGCAAATCATCGAAATCAACAGCGCTGAGGTCTTTGAGAATTTGCTGATAGCGGGAGTAGATTTTTGACAGCGTCTTTGAGAAGAAATCGTCTGCCTGCTTTTCGAAAGCATCGGCGTCGATGAGCTTATTTTTCAAAGTAGAAATTGCGTCGAGCGTTCGCGCTGGTGAAAAATCAGTGGTATTGAGATTGCAGTCGGTGATCGCCTGCTTTACGCATTTGGACTGGTCGGAATCGTCATAAATACTGAAGTTGGGGGTGATGCCGGCAACTTCAGAATATCTGCGGAGGATGCGTACGCACAAGGAGTGAAAGGTGCTGATGTGAGCGCCCGCGGATGAGCCGAGGGAGACGGCACGTTGGCGCATTTCATCAGCGGCCTTATTGGTGAAGGTGATTGCGCAGATATTTTGAGGTTGGACGCCTGAATCGATGAGAGCAGCGATTCGAAAGGTTATGACGCGGGTTTTGCCGCTGCCGGGGCCTGCGATGACGAGCAAGGGCCCCTCGCGGTGAAATACGGCTTTTTGCTGGGAAGCAGTCAGCCGGGAAGTGAAAGCGTCATCGTGTTTAGTAGTCGAAGGGAACATCATTGTGAGTTTGGCTGTTGTTGCTGCGATTCCCGAATCAACTGTTCTTCAATCTGCGATAATTGCTCAGCGAGTTGTGGCCTTTCGACTTTTATGCGGGCAATAAGGTTTTGACGCATCGTGAGCGGATATCCCTGGTCGTTAAAGAAATCGAAAATCGCGTTAAATTTCATCACTTTAAACTCCGGCAAACGGAGCCGTGCCTCATCGCCATATTCTTTAGTGTAAACATTATATATGTCTTCAGCCATTTTTTCTATGGCGTAGGATGCGTCATCGTCTCGCAGGGCATACCGGAAATACGCCTCGCGGAGCATCGGCATAATTGTATCCATCGCCTTGGTAATTGTGATGGTCTTAAGGTCCTTGCGTAACTGCTGGATAATGTAGGATTCGACAGCCGGTTCATTGAACTCCGGACGAGGATACAGTTGTCTGACATAATCGTATATTTTCTGCGCCTTCTGCCTGTGGCCTGCCTGATAGAACATAGTCAGGGCATTAGTGAGCATATTGCGGTGCTGAATCGTGTGTGAATCGTCCGACTTGTCGTCCCCGGCGCTGTATTTGCGGATAATCTCCGTTATGGCCTTGTTGTAAGGGTCGAACATTCTGAAATCGGCGCGAAGGAATATATCTTTGGTTGGCCCTGCGACTGCTGCCTGGCCGGTGCCCTGTGGTGAAGGTGGAGTATCGTTCACATCGTAGATAAAGATTTTTCCATACCGGAACAGGTTTTGCAAACTGTGAGCAACAATCCGGTCGGTATTGATTTCGTCAACCGGATATTCTCCCTTACCCGCCTTGATAACGTCTTTTTTGCCCGCAACGCGAAGGCCTTGTACCGCCCAGTAAATTGCATGAACGTCAGGATGTCGCCAATCGAGCGGAAAATGTTTGTTTGGGTCATTAAAATCGGTGGGGCCGTACGTGCGGTTTAACTCCAGCATAAGAACGGGGTCGAGCTTCCAGTCGTTTCGCAACTGCCAGGCCTTTGCAAAGACGTCAAACTTTTCGAGGGTCTTAGTGCCCCTGAACCGGTCTATGACCTTAAAGGCGGCAGAGTCGAACCTGGACGGATTTTGTCGCAGCGAAAGGTAATTGCCGACAAACCGTGAGTCATCCTCAAAACTCTTGTCGGCAGCTCTCAGGGCGGCGATAAACAGCGCGACATCGGCGTCGGTGGCAATCTGACTCCAATCGGCAGACGCTTTAGCGAGCGATTCAAACCAAGCGTTATCGGCTTTGCCAAGCAGCGGTTCCATCGCAAGGGCAAGCTGAAGCTTGTAGTATTTGTGGGCGTCGTCGCTGTTGCTGCCGATTTTGTGCTGAAAGATTCTGCCAAGCTCACGATACAATGCGATTGATTTGGGGTTGAGAGGTATGCCCTTGTCGCGTAAAAGCTCGTAGCCGTTTTTGACCCACTGCCATCTCTGGTCGGGCTGTTCAGCGGGGATGGCGACGGAGATGTTGTAAGCCATATTCCAGGCCTGAAACGCCCAGACCTGCGCGAAGCGGGGCTGAAGGACGGTAATCCATTCGGCGAGCTGTCTTGCGTCGAAGTACTGGCCCTGCTCCTTGAGCTTGTCGGCTCGCATCCAGAGAACATCGACAACGAGCCCGCGAAACGCCCCCATCGCGACGGTGGCAAAGGCGAGGGAGGGCGGGGCGTTCTGAAGCGGCTCGTTGCTTATAAGCTTCATTTCGACCCGCTGCGAGTTTATGAAATCCAGACGAGAACCTGCCACGGTGAGCAGACCAACCGCCAGGACGACACATACAACAATAATCAGCTTATCACGTAAACGCATAATCGTATTTGACTGAACAATCTACGGCAGCCGGCCGGCGGATGTTTTGTCCGCCTTTGGCCGGAACTTAATGATAGCGTTAGACAATAACTTTTGCAATTTCGCGGTAGGTGAAAATCAACAACGACATAATCGCCAGCGGCAGCGCCTTTAAGCAGACGGTGGTAAAACTCAGCCAGCCGAGAAGAGACCAGCTAAACAGCCGGGCGGGAACAAGAAACTGGGATGGGCTGACCTGGTCGAACTCCGGTAAAAGCATAATCAACGGTTTTAGACAATAAGAATATAACCCGTTTGGCTGGGCGCCAACAACGTGGTAGGACTCGCCTATATAGCCGCTCATATTGGCCATAGTGAAGACCGACAGGCAAAGCAGAATAGCGACGGGAAACGAGAGAAATGAGCCGGCGAAGACGGCAAGAGCGGCAAGAAATACAAGTCGAACAAATATAAGCAGAGCGGCCCTGACGAAATTGGCGGTGAAGGTGTCCGCTTTATAAAGCAGTTCGAGACCGTCCTGCGGAAAGATAACGACCGTATCATTAAGAGGGCCATTAAGGAACGCCAGGGCAAGATAGCCGTCACCGGCAACCGCGTCGGCGGGCACCGCAAACTCACGGAACGTTCTTATCAAGTCCTTTCGTTCGAGTGAATACAATGGTGTCTCTATTGGAGTCCCGAGGCGAAGCTGGCGAACGTCACCTACGACCCATTTGCTGTAAATCTGTAAGTCCTGCGGATTGACGGCGACATCATATTTGAATCTTATAAATAAGTCCTGGTTGGGGTCTTTGGGTTTAACATTGTTGAATTCCCAAAGCAGTTCTTCGCCGACCACAGCGGCGCGTTTTCTAAGCCCGATGCGACGAGCAAGCTCATCTCTGTAGTTTCGACGGGCGATTGGGTTTTCATCCACCCCGGCCGGCACTTCGCCGTCCTGCTTGAGCTTGTTATAGGCCTGTTCAAGCTCTTCCGATATGTCCGGTTCCACGGGTGCCAGGGACGCCCTGGCGGTAAAGAATTCGTTGCGGACCTGTGCAACCTGGTCATCGTCAGCGTGCAGTAAGGTCGGCAACAAAATGGTGATGCTGTAAATGATAACGGAAAAAAGCGCCAGCAAAGCGGCATCCAGAAGAATGACGCCGAATAATTTGCCGAGGACAAACTGGAAGCGCCGAATTGGTTTTGTGAGGACGGTATAAACCTGCTTATCTTTTACGTCGCTTGTCAGAGTATATGCGGTAGTGAAAATGGTAAGCAGCGCCAGCAACAAAGTCGTCAGCGACAGACCATAGCTGACGAATGCCTGCATACGTCCTTTCAATGTGCCGTCGCCGGTCATCTTCAGTCCCATTACGGGCAATAGCACAAGCAACAGGACAATAAAGACGGCGGCGATTTTGAGTCGGAGGGCCTGCTTTACCGTATTGACCGCGACGGCCCAGATGCTACGCATTGGCGGAATCTCCGGGATGGGTGTTCTTCTTTTTGTCCGGCGAAGGCCGGCCTGTTAATTCGTCGAGGATGCTTTTATCCGGCTGGTCGGATGTCGCGGGTTCGGGTTTGGCCTTCGTCGGCTGCGTAGTAACGGGTTTTGAATCAACTTGCTCGGTTAGCCGATTGAGCAGGTCTTCGTCAGCCGGAGTCGCAGGCACTGGTTGCGGCTTGGTATTCTGAGTGTCGGTAGTCGCCGTCTGCTCATCCGATGGGGACGCGGAAACGAGCTGGTTGAGTATGGCCTCCCTGCGGGCACGTTCGTCGGTTTTGGCGGAGAGAAACTCGCTAATCTGGGTCCTGCTTTCGGCGCCGCTTGTCGGGACGGCCTGTTGCTGCGCCCTGGCGACGATATTGATAAAGAACGTTTCGAGTTTGTCTAACGGCGAACCAATGGTGTATTCCGCGCGTTCCTCAGCCAGCGTTTGTTTTATTTTTTCAAGCGCCGCCGGGCTGAGGCGTCCGGTTGTAATTTCTGTTTTGTCGGAATGTCGCAGGAGGTCGCGGACGTTGCCTTCGGCCTGAATCCTGCCGCCGTAGAGAATCGCGATTCTGTCGCAGACATCCTCGACGTCGGCGAGGAGGTGGCTGCAAAGCAGAACTGTTTTGCCGCGCTTGGCGAGTTCTATGATAAGGTCTTTGATTTGTCTCGTTCCGAGGGGGTCAAGCCCCGTGGTGGGTTCGTCGAGGATAAGCAGCTCAGGGTCATTTATGAGGGCCTGCGCAAGCCCGATTCTCCTTGCCATACCCTTCGAGAAGGTTCCAACGGTTCTATTGGCGACGGCCTTGAGGCCTACCATATCAAGCAGTGCCTCGATACGCATCTTTCGGACTCGTGCGGGCAGTTTGAACAACTGGCCGTAAAAGTCGAGCGTTTCGCGAGCCGTGAGATATTTATAAAGATAGGACTCTTCCGGCAGGAAACCGATTCTGCGGTTGATTTGAGGGGCGGTGGCGTCGCCTTCGAGGACGAGAGCTTTTCCTTTTGTAGGGTGAAGCAGGCCGAGGAGCATTTTGAGCGTGGTTGTTTTGCCTGAGCCGTTCGGGCCCAGAAAACCGTAAACCTCATTGGTACGAACCTTCAAGTTGAGGTCATCGACGGCGACGACCCTGTTGCGTCCCCACCAGTCGGAGAAGATTTTGGTCAAAGAAAACGTTTCAATCGCATATTCCATAATTAGCTAATCCTGTCCGGCCGGCATATAGAGATTATGTGACGTCGCCCGTATGGTGCGGGAGTTCTTCGCCGTGACGAACCAGCCGGGCGCTATTGAAGACGACAATGAGTGAACCCGCGAAATGCAGGAACGCTGCCAGAGTAGGCAAAATCAAACCAGTCAACGAGATTGACCAACCTACAATAATAAAACTGACACCAAAGGCGAGGTTTGAGTTGATGACGAAACGCGTTCTGCGCGACAGTCGCACCAAGGCGGGAAGTCGTTTGAGGTCGTCACTCAACAGGGCTATAGAGGCGGAGTTAATGGCGACATCTGAGCCGGCAGCGCCCATCGCAATACCGAGGTCGCCCGCGGCAAGCGCGGGGGCGTCGTTTATACCGTCGCCTACGACAAGGACGGTGTGGCCGTCTTTTTTGATTTTTTCGACTATGGCGAGTTTGTCCTGCGGCAGGCAATGCGCCTTGTAATCGGTGCAGCCAAGTTCCGCCGCGACGCGACCGGCAACTTCATCTCTGTCGCCCGTGAGCATTGTTACTCTCTTGACGCCGAGTGCGAAAAGGTCTTTTACGGCCTCCTTTGCCTCAGGTCTGGTTTTATCCTGAAGGCCGACCCAGCCAACGCAATTGGTATCCAAAGCGACGTATAGTGTGCTGAAGCCCTGCTCCTCGTGCAAAGACGGCGAGGAGACATTGGACATATTGATTTTGTTTTCCTTAAGGAACGACTCCCTGCCGACGATTACCCGGCTGCCGGCAACTTTGGCGATAACACCCTTGCCGGGGGTCTCCTGGAAATTATCCGCATCAGGCAAAATGAGATTTGCCTGTTTCGCGACTTCGAGCAGCGCCCTTGCCGCGGGGTGTTTGCTCATTTTTTCAGCAGAGGCGGCCAGCGACAGCAGAGTTGACGGCTCAACGCCATTTGCAGGCGTGAGTTTGGTCACATAGAGCCGACCGGTAGTTACAGTTCCCGTCTTGTCGAAGACCATCGCTGTGATTTTGCCTGCTTCCTCGAGGTCGGCGACATTCTTGACAAGTATGCCGAGGCGGGCGGCGGCGGATATCGCCGCGACCATTGCGCTGGGCGTCGCCAGAATTAGCGCACAGGGACAGCCAATTACGAGAATGGTAATGGCGATGTTGATATTGCCCGTGAAGAACAAGGCAATACCTGCAATCATCAGGACGGTCGGGGTGTACCATTTAACGTAGCGGTCAATAATCCGCATAATGGGTATTTTGGTATGCTCGGCCTGCAGAATCAACGACTGGACTTTGCCGAGCGTGGTATCTTTGCCGGCCTTGGTAACAGTAATGTCGAGAGCGCCGGTGAGGTTGTTTGTGCCCGCGAAGACCTGCATACCGGGGACCTTGTCAGCGGGCAGCGATTCGCCGGTTATTGTGGCCTCGTTGACGGAGCTTAAACCCTTTACTACGTCGCCATCGACGGGGATATTGTCGCCGGGTCTTACGCGCACTGTATCGCCGGGTTTAATCTGGCTGACCATCACTTCCGTTTCAGAGCCGTCGGGCTGAAGTCGATTTGCCTTTTGAGGAGTGAGTTTTATGAGCGATTCTATCGAGGCCCTTGCGCCGAGCGCGGTCCGGCTTTCGACCAGTTCGCTAAGAAGCATAAAGAAGGCAACGGTGCCTGCGGCGACATATTGCTGCGTGGCTATGGCGGCAATTATGGCCAGCGCCACAAGCTCATCCATATGTGCCTCTTGATGCAGCAAACTTTTAATTGCGTGCCAGACGATAGGAGCACCCAGCAGCAAAGCTCCCGCCAAGGCGAGGGTTTCGGTCTGGAAACTGCCGGTGCCGTAAATGAGCCATTCGCCTATTTTGCTGCTTAGCAACAGTGTCCCCCCTGCCAGCGTCCCCAGCAGGGCCAAGCTGACGCGGACCTGTTTGCCGTGCGTGTGCTCGACGGCTATATCGTGCTTAAAATGCAGATGTTCATGAGCCATTATTTATCTCTCAGGATCTGTCACTAAGGTTGTTTTCCTGGTTCGGATTTTGATTTTATCGCAGGGTCCCTGTTGATGAGTACCCTGACTTCGGTGCTTTTGCCGTGTTGTGCGGGCTGAATGACCGTTTTCTCTTCCGCATCGCGAAGCACCTGCTCAATCGCGTCCTGATAGACCCTCTGGATGACGAGCTTGGGATGCTTTCGATATTCGGGAAGAATTCTTTGGAGGTATTCAGCGTCCGCTCTTGCCGACTCAACAACCTGCGTGCGATAACCCCTGGCCCCGGCTATTCTCTCCTGTGCCCTGCCGGCTGCCTGTTCCCACAACTGCTCCTGTTTTTGCCCGTCGGAGGAACTGTCCCGCAGAGACGCAAGAAGCTCAGCCGCAATGGGACCGGCGGTCTCGTTGAGGGTCCTCTCCGCAGCAAGTTTTGCGTCGCTGATTACCTTTTGCTTGTTTTGCGTCGCGGTCAGAGACGCCTGGAAAGCAGCGGATACCTGCCTGGGCCAGGTTACGTCACGGACTTGCACCGAGACGACTTTAATGCCCGTTTCCAATACGTTGAGCTTGTTTTGGAGGCGTTCTTTGACCCGCTCGGAAACGGAAGAGACCTTTTCAAACATCGCCTCTTCGATAGTGTAATTGACCATAGTTACGACGACGGCGTCGGTGAATAGATTTTCCAGCAGCGGATTTATGCTTTGCTCTATTATGTCCGAGTAGTTCTGCCCGGCCTGGAGGTGATTATCGTGTACGTAGCAGTGTTTGTAGAATCTTTCCGCGTCGGTAATCTGGTAGGTCAGAACCCACTTACAATGAAGGATGTTATAATCGCTGCCTTCGGAAACGGCCGTGGTCTGTGCCTGCTTTTCGCCCCTCACAAGACAATATCCATCGGTAAGGGGGTTGAGAGTAGGCGGCGCGTATGCTTTTTCGTTGGCCGCCTCGTCCATTTCCTCACCGGGCTTTTGATAATACCAGAATGAATTTATCGCAAGGTTAACCTTTTTCTCGACGGGAATCCGGACGATTTCGTGTATTGGGTATGGCAAAAGCAGTTTCAGACCCGGGCCGAGAAGGCGTGCCTCGCCGACGCCGCTGATTTTGCCGAACCACAGGACAATCGCGCGTTCACCGGGGCCCACGGTCCTGATACCCGAAAACAAAAAGAGCATAACCAGGATAACCATTATGACCTTGAGGACGGCAAAGCTGACCTTCAAGGCACCTGACAGGTAATCATAGCCGGGGTCTGCCTGTCGCAGCTGGCCCGTATCGTCCGGTATCGTATTATTATGCTCGTGTTCTTCCGCCATATCGTTCAAACCCGTCTATAAAACAGATGAGTTAATCTTTCGGTTTCAAGTCAGGCATCTGCCTGAGCAGCTTAAATGGTTCGGTGTCCGCGCTGATAACAACCGTTGACCTTTGTTCCAGTATTTTTTTGAGGGCGTCGATGTCCCGCAGGAACATAGCGAGTTGCGGGTCCTGTTCGAGTAATTTGTAGTATTGAGCGGCTTCGGCGTCGCCCTGCGCACGGATGGCCTTTGCCCTTGCCTCGGCGGCCGCGAGCAGTTCGGTCTGCATTGAAAGGGCATCGGTAATGATTTTTTTGGAGGCGGCGTTGCCCTCGGCGATTGTTCCCTCGGTCATGCGGTTTCGCTCGGCTTTCATCCGCTCGAATACCGCTTTGCTGACGTCTTCGCTGATTTTAAGCTGCCTTATGCCGAGCGATTTGATTTCGATGCCGTAGTCGCTGCGCACGGCTTTCTGAATTTCGGCAAGCATCTCTTTCTCGATGTCATCGAACTTTATCTTCGCGGGGTCGCTGTTAACAAATTCGGAGAATTCATGCCGGCCGATGACCTTGTTCTGTGCGTCGCTTATCTGGCTGAGCAGCTTGCTCTCGGCATCCGAGATGGTCCCGACCGCGTTAAAAAACGCCAGCGGCTCGGCGATGCGCCAGACAATAAAGGTGTTGACGATAATGGGGACGGCCCCTTTCGTGGGCGTTTCTCCGAGTTCCGCGACAAGACTCCTGGCCCTGGAATCGAACTTCTGGACCGACTCGATGGGCGGAGGCCATTTGAAATACAAACCCGGCTCGGTAATCTGGCGAGTGGCCTTGCCAAAGGTCAGCACCAGGGCGGATTCGGTCTCACGCACCTGAAACATCGTAAAGACCATCGCCAAAACGACAAAAAGAAGAACGATAAAGATTGTTATGGTTATGTTTTTCATTGTGAGCTGCTCTCCTGAACCCCGCCGATATCATACAAGCTCGGCGTTAATTTTTCCTTAAGGTCAACAATAAATGTCTCCGCGTCATTGGGGTCGGCGACAATAACATATTTTCGTATCGGGCTGAGCGTTTCCTCCAGGGCAAGAAGGCGTTGCTCTTTTTTGTAGATTTCCGGTGCGGCCCTGTATGCCTTGACCTGGCTGTCGAATCGTTCACCGGTGGAACGGGCACTAGCGACCCTTTCAAAGCTGTAGCTCTGTGCCTCTCTGAGCGTGCAGAAAATGTCCCCGTCTGCCTGGGTGAACGCTTTATCGATTCGCCCGGCAATTTCATCGGCCTTTTGACGGTCATTTTCCTGTCTTGCCTTCTGATAATCGGCGGCCAGAACGAAAAGGTCTGATGCCCCATCTACCGAACCGGCGAGCTTGCTGAGAGTGCGATTACGATCCGCCTGGGCCTGAAGAATTACGGCCTGCTTTATCTGGACTGCGCCCACAACCTTCTCATAGTCAGCGGCAACCTGGGTGGGCGGATGTATGCCCTGAAGCCCCACAAAGACAATTTCGACTCCAAGACCGGCCTTGTCTGCAGCGGCCTGGATATTCTGAGTCAGTACCTGCTTGGCCTGTGCCCTGCCCGCACCCAGCAAACTGGTCTGCAGGGCCGCCTCATCATCAACTTCGATTGAGGCGCCCGCGGCAAACCTGGCCAGTTCGCGGTAACAAATGTCTTCAAGCCGTTTTTGGGGATTGTCCTGATTATAAAGGAAGGCATAAAGGTCTTTGACCCTGAACTGGACGGGGACATTGGCCTTGAGCAAGCTGACCGGCGCGGCGCCCGGCGAATTTTTTTCCGCGCCGAGACGACTCGCGACAAGGATGCTGTATTCTTCTTTATAATGGTCCTTGCCCCAAAGCAACGGTTCGCGGATTACCTGCCCGGTTTTGGGGTCGGTCTTAGGCACGTAGCCGATTTGCAGCTCCTCTATGTTACCGGCGGGATATATCCGCGCGATATCGATGGGCCAGGGCATTTTGAAATGGATGCCCGGGCCAACGAGTCGAACATCGCCCTTCGCGTCTTTCGGGTTGCCGAATCGCTCGATTACGGCCTGTTCATAAGAATTAATAACAACAACGCCGCTGAGCAGATACAGCGTAATAGCGCCGAAGAAAATCAGCGGCACAACGGCTTTTTCGAGGAGTTTATAAAACCAGGTCTGGGAAACCTTGAAGCCGAACTGGTAATCGATTGCGCCGGTAGCGGTATGAAGGATTTCACCCGGTTCGTTAATCAAGCCCAGCAGCCGGCTGTCGAAGGCCGCCCTGCTGTAAAGGCCCGTCAGGCGAGGCCGGTATATGTCGAATATGACGTTAAGCAGGTTTTCGATGCCGAGAACGATAAGCAGGACAGGAATCGAATAATCAATCACACTTATTACGGTAATTATTTTGAACTGAACCAGGGCCAGTGCTATCGCCAGGGCAAAGGACAATATCGCTGAGCCGAACAGAAAACTGCCGCCCGCCCGCAACGGTTTCCATTCCGCCTGATTAGACATCCCTGTCGCATAACGTGAGAGCAGGAAGCTGACAAAGGCGATGGCGACCATACAAACCGCGCACAATAAAGGTTGTTTGCCGATTGCCGGATTTGAATTGGGGACGGCTTTCAACAGATATAGCCCTATGGCCACCTGATACGCCGCGATGAGAAAGGAGAAAACGGGCAGGAACCACTTTTCGAGTATCGCAAGGCGTTTTTGAGCGACGGCGAACAACTGCGACTGCTCGCTTTTGGCCTGGAAGATTTTATCCGTCCTGTGGTCGCCGGCAAGGGCGCTCATATCGAGCTTTTCCTGCTCGGCAAGATTTCGCTGATGGAACTGGATAAGCAAAACCAGCCAGATTAACGCTGCGCCAAGCGAGACAAAACCTGCGGAATAAATTGCGACGAAACCGCTCCACTGACCGAGAAGAACCATGATGACAAAGAAAATGACGCTGAGAATCAGCGATACTATAGCGACGAGCTTTGCCGGCCTTGATGATGTTGTCATTTATTCAATTCCTAAAGTTTTGTACCGAACCCCGAAACGCAAAGGGCATATAGATATAATAATTGCCGGCTATTTACAAGCCGGTTTTTATGTCATATAAGAATATATCGCCAATTTTAGCCATAAAACCGTTGTCTAAAACTCGATAACCGCTGAAAATCAGCGATTGCCGGAAAGGTCTCAAACGATGACTAAGTTATTTACGATAACCAGGAATACCTTTATCGAGACCATTCGTCAGCCGGTCTATGCGATAATAATCACCGCCGCCCTGCTGCTGTTTTACGTCAGCCCGTCAATCTCAATGTACACAATGAGTGATGACAATAAGCTGTTACGCGAATTGGGGTTATCTACGCTTTTCATAGCCAGCTTGTTCATAGCAATTTTCTCGGCTTCCGGGGCGGTGGCGGAGGAAATCGAGAATAAGACGATAATGACCGTTCTCACTAAGCCGGTGCAACGTCCGATATTCATTTTGGCCAAATTCCTGGGAGTTACCGCGGCTGTCGCTATGGCCCATTACATCTGTACCATAGCACTGATAATGGCGATAAGAAACGGCGTTCTGGAAAATGTTGATTCCACCAATGACTATACCGTATTAGCAGCCGCAGGGACCATCCTCGTTCTTACCTGCCTTCTAACTGCTTTCTTTAACTATAGTTATGACTGGAAGGCCACCTCAACGGCTATGGTTTTACTGACTGGTTCGGGCACAATTGCGCTGATTTTCCTGATATTCTTCGACCGCGACTGGAAGTTCAATCCTGCTAATAATAATATTAACGCAATTGATATTTACGGCTCAGTTCTGCTGTTTCTGGCAGCTGTCATAATCGCGGCCCTGGCGGTTGCGCTATCGTGCAGGTTCAATATAGTGGTAACCCTCTCGGCGTGTGTGGGTGTTTTTCTTCTTGGGCTTGTCTCGGACTGGGCATTCGGCGCACTGGCCAAAACACACCTCTGGGCAAAAATATGCTATTTTGCCATTCCTAACCTTCAGGTCTTCTGGATAAGCGACGCGATTTATGAGGAAAGCACAGTGCCCCTCAAATATGTTCTCATCGGCGCAACATACGCAATTTGTTACACGGGTGGGATACTGGCTTTGGCGGTGGCCCTATTCCAGAGAAGACAGGTCGGCTGACGCCCTACTGCCGGACAGAGCAACAACTGCCCTCAATCAGTTTGACGACGGCTGTTTCGTCGCAGTTCTGCTGTTTGGTGCAGCGGGCACAATCACTCCAGACCTTCATAGGCAATGAATCCTTGTTAGCCACCTGGAAGCCAAGTTTGCTGAAGAATTCCGGCTTGAGAGTAAGCCCGAATACCTTTGGCACTCCAAGCCAGCGCGCCTGCTCAACCGCGGCGTTTACGAGCATCGCCCCCGCCCCTTTGTTTTGATGCGACTCATCGACGGCCAGCGATTTTATCTCCGCCAGGTCCGACCAGATTACTTCCAGTGCGCAGCAGCCGATGACCTGACCATCGAGTTCAACAACAAGAAAGGTCTGGAGATTTGAAAAAATGTCGGCCATCGAGCGAAACAGCATCTGTTCACGCTCCGCGTAACAATTTATCAGGGCGTGTATGGCCTTTACATCAGTTACATTTGCGCTGCGAACTTTCATAGCGAACAAGTATAACATACTCCGCGATTGTTTCCAGAGTTCAACTCCGTTATCTCAAAGTAAAAAATGCTGGAAAAATCCCGGCTTATGACTACAATTGCCGCAACAACAAATAGCATAGAGCGTTTAGCGGATAGCGGATAGGAATGAGATTCATCCTTATAGACAAAGTTGTTGAGTTGGAGCCGGGCAAGCGGATAAAGGCGGTCAAAGGCGTAACATTGGCCGAGGAATATCTGGCCGACCATTTTCCGGCTTTTCCGGTACTGCCGGGTGTATTGCTCTTGGAAGGGCTGATTGAGTCGGCATCGTGGTTGGTGCGGCTGACGGAGAATTTTGCGCACAGTATGGTCTTGCTGGAAGAGGCGAGAAATGTTAAATATAAGTCCTTCCTGGCGCCTGGGGCACAGATTGAATACTCGGTTGAGGCCAAGACCATCGAGGAAAACATCAGTAGTTTTTCCGGTACAGGCGTATCCAACGGCGAACAGATAGTCGAAGCAAGATTCGGCTTGCGACATTTCAACCTCGCCGAACAGGATTCGGGCTTAGCTGCGGTTGACGCGAAGATAATCAGTGAAATGAAAAAACGCTGGGAACTTTTAAAAAAGTGAAAAAGTGCACAAGTTGTAAGTACACAAGTCACAAGTAAAAAAACTTGTGCTCTTATGCGCTTTTGCTCTTGTGCTCCTTGGTTCAGTGTAAGTCAGTGTATGGAGATAAATATGGCAATGGATAGAGAGCAGGTTTTAGAACAGGTTAAGACGGTAATGGTGGATGCCCTTGGCGTAGATGATGATGAGGTAAAGCCGGAAGCGACGCTGATGGGTGATTTGGGCGCGGAGAGCATTGATTTTCTCGATATAGTGTTCCGGCTGGAAAAAGCGTTCGGAATAAAAATCGCCAGGGAAGAGTTGTTCCCGGCGGAAACACTGATGAATAACCCGGAGTTTGTCAGCAACGGCAAACTTACGGCAAAAGGTGTCGCCGAGCTAAAGGCCAAAATGCCGCATACCGACGTAAGCGAATTCGCGAAAAACCCCGAACTGAGCAAATTACCCGATTTGTTCACGGTGGGGATGATTGTAAATTACGTGGAGAGCAAGCTGAAGGCGGCTTAACACGGGAATAGTTGTTTTTGAGCGTTATCGGCAGGTTTTGCTTGAGCAAACCTGCCGATTGTCTTATTATGCAGTACTATGAGATGGATTTGGATAGATAAGTTTGTTGAGTTCAACAGCGGGCAAAACGCCGTTGCGATTAAGAACGTAACGCTGGCCGAGGAACATCTGCACGACCATTTTCCGGGTTTTCCCATTATGCCTGAATGCCTGATGATTGAGGCGATGGCGCAGACGGCCGGGATACTGGTGGGCGAGGCGAAAAAGTTTCAGGAAAAGGTAATTTTGGCGAAGATAAAAAAGGCGGTGTTTCACGATTACGTCAGGCCGGGCGATACCTTGAGGTTATCTGCGAAGATTGAGTCGATAGCTCCGGAGGCGGCCAGCACAACCGGGACAATAACCTGCGACGACAAACTGATAGCCGACATTGACCTGATGTTCAGTCACATCGACCAGAACCTTGCGGGCAAGGAATTTCCGAAGGAGAACTTTGTGTTCACCGATATGTTCAAATCGCTTCTGCAGGGAGCAGTTTTCCAGAAGGCAGACAAATAGGAGATAAACCCTGTGGGACGGACCCGTGTGGTGATAACAGGAATTGGAGCGGTAAGTCCGTTGGGACTGACGGCAGGCCGGACATGGGAGGGGCTTTGCGCGGGAAAATCCGGCATAAAACGGATAACGAAATTTGACCCCGCGAAATTCAGTTGCCAGTTGGCGGGCGAGGTCGAGGAATACAAAATTCAGCAGTATGTCCCAAAATCATTCCGCAAGGCGACCAAGATGATGTCGAAGGATATCGAGCTTGCGGTAATCGCGGCGGATGAGGCGGTCAGGGACAGCGGTTTAATTACAAAAGCCATCGACGAACAGAAAATCAACGTCAATCCGCAGCGTATGGCGATTAACCTCGGCGCAGGACTTATCAGTTGTGACCCCTGTGAGCTTGCCCCCGCGGTCGCCAAAAGTATGGCCGACGGCAAATTTGATATTCAAAAATGGGGCAAAGAGGGTATCGAATTGGTAACGCCCCTGTGGCTGCTGAAGTATTTGCCGAATATGCTGGCCTGCCACGTCGGTATCATTCACGACATACAGGGACCAAGCAACACAATCACCTGCGCGGAGGTTTCGGGACATATCGCGATAGCCGAGGCAACAGAAGTAATCGCACGAGGTAATAGTGACATCGCGCTGGCCGGCGGCGCGGAATCGAAAGTAAACCCGGTTTTGATAATGCGCCAGTGCCTGATTAAACGAACTACGAATCAGCATAATGACAACGCTGAAGGAGCATGCAGACCTTTTGACTCAGAAGCCAGCGGCTCAGTATTCGGCGACGGAGGCGGAATCGTCGTGCTTGAGAATCTCGACAACGCGACAAAACGCGGCGCAAAAATTTACGCGGAAGTTGTCGGCACAGGCCAAAGTGCCTGTATCAACCCGGCTTATGAGCATATCGAACCGGACGGATATGGATTGACCATCGCGATTGAAAAAGCGATCGCACAGGCGAACATATCGCCGAAAGACATCGACTTGATAATTCCCCACGGCACAGGGATTCCGCAGGATGACCTCGCCGAGGCAAAAGGAATAGAAGCGGCAATCGGCGAAGAGATGAAACGAATACCCGTTTGGCCGACGAAAAGTATGCTGAGTAACACCGGCGCAGCGTGCGGCGGGCTGGACGTTGTCGCCGCGGTTTTAGCGATGAGAGACGGCATTATACCAGCAGCAAAAAACTGCGTTAAAAAAGCCGTCGGCTGTAATCTCAATATCGTCAAAGAAACAATCAAAACAAATATTCGCTATGCCCTGTGCTGCGGCTACGCCTACGGCGGACAAACCGCCGCTGTTATACTCAAGAAATTTGAGAATTAAAAGAATGATACAAGACGTAAAAAAAGAGCGTGTCGTCATTACCGGAATGGGAATCATTTGCCCATTGGGACACGATATTGAAACAATGTGGCAGGCATTACTGGCAGGTAAAAGCGGCGTCGCAAAAACGACGATTTTCGACGCCTCGACTTTCCCGACAACCTTCTCCGCAGAAGTGAAAAATTACGACGTCGCGAAGTTCGTAAAAAATCCCAATCTGCATAAAGACGGCAATCGGGGAAGCAAATTCGCCGTCGGCGCGGCGGTCCAGGCGTGCAGACAGGCGGGTATAAACGTCGAAACCGATAACCCAGCCGACGGCATCGACCGCAAACAAATCGGAATTTACTTAGGCGCGGGCGAAGGAGCGGCGAATCACGAGGCGTTCTTCGGAGCAATCGCGGCCGGCTGGGACAACCAGACCAATGTTATGGACTGGACAAAGTGGACCGACGTCGCGGCGGTGCAAATGAGGGCGATGCACGAACTGGAGCAGGAAGCGAATATGCCCGCGGCGCATTTGTCGATGCTCACCGGCGCAAGAGGGCCAATACGAAGCTGCCTGACCGCCTGCGCGGCAAGCACCCAGGCAATCGGCGAGGCGACAATGACAATTCGCAGGGGCGACGCGGATATTATGATTGCGGGCGGCGCACATTCGATGATTCACCCCCTCGGGCAAACCGGATTCAACCGGCTCACCGCCCTATCGAAAAGAAACGACAGCCCGCAGACCGCGTCGAGACCATTCACTGCCAGCAGAGACGGGTTCGTATTGGGCGAAGGCGCAGCAATAGTGATACTGGAAAGTTTAACCTCCGCGAAAAAACGCGGGGTGAAGATACTCGCGGAAATCATCGGCTACGGCAGCAGCTCGGACGCGTTTCGTGTAACGGATATGCACGAGGAAGGGCAAGGCGCAATTCAGGCAATGGAAGCGGCCATCGCGGACGCTGGCATAACTTATAAGGATGTAAATTACGTCAACGCGCACGGCACAAGCACTGCGGAAAACGACTCGATAGAGACAAAGGCGATTAAGGCCGTATTCAAAGAACGGGCAAAACAGATAGTCGTCAGCAGCATCAAAAGCTCGATGGGCCACCTAATCGGCGCAGCAGGCGGAGCAGAACTCATTACCTGCGTCCTTGCGATTCGCGACGGCATTGTACCTGCAACGATAAATTACAACGACCCCGACCCGCAGTTGGATTTGGATTATGTCCCCAACACACCGAGAAAAATGCAGGTCAATGTCGCGATGAAAGAGTCATTCGGATTCGGCGGACAAAATAACGTCGTCATTGTAAAAAAGTATCAGGACTAAAGGCGAAAAGACAATGATTGATATCAAGGAAATAAGAGAAAACCCGCAGCGATTCAAACAGGCAGCAAAAAACAAAAATATCAAGGTCGATATCGACCGGCTACTGGCAATTGACGCGGAGCTGCTCTCGGCCAAGCAGCGGCTTCAGGAAATCGCCACCGAAAAAAATCGCATCGGCAAGTCAATACCGAAACTAACGGGTGATGAAAAGCAAAACGCTCTCGCACAATTAGCGAAATTCAAAACCGACGAGTCGCAGTCCGAAGAAAAAGTAAAACAGCTACAGCCCGAAGCCGATTCGCTGATGCTGCTTGTGGCACAACCCGCGGATGATACTGTGCCGCTGGGCAAAGACGATACGGAAAACGTCGAGTTAAGAAGAGAGGGACAGGTTCGCCAGTTCGACTTCAAGCCCAAAGACCACGTTCAATTAGGCGTTGACCTGGGAATAATCGATATCGAGCGCGGCGTCAAATTGGCGGGCACACGAAGTTATTTCCTCAAAGGCGACGGTGCGAGATTGCACTGGGCAGTGCTGCAATTCGCTATGGACGTGATGGTGGCGCGGGGCTATTCGCCGATGTCGGTGCCGCTGTTGATGAAGGATGAGGCGATGCGAGGAACGGGATATTATCCCGGCTCGGAAGAACAGACATATCGGATGGAACGTGACGAGCTAAACCTGGCAGGGACAGCGGAGGTGCCGTTGACGGCTTATCATTCCGGAGAATTGTTGCGCGAGGAGGATTTGCCGATTAAGTTCGCCGGGATGTCAACGTGTTTCAGGCGAGAAGCGGGTGCCGCGGGCAAAGACACATACGGGCTTTACAGGATTCACCAGTTCGATAAGGTCGAGCAGGTTGTCATCTGCAAAAACAGCGTTGAGGAAAGCAATAAATACCACGAGGAGATTTTGAGTAATTCCGAGGTGGTAATGCGTGCGCTGGAGGTGCCCTACCGCGTGGTGGTTGTCTGCACGGGCGATTTGGGCAGAGGCCAGGCGAAAAAATACGATATCGAGGCGTGGATGCCATCGCGGAACAATTACTGCGAGACGCACAGCGCGAGCAAATTTTACGAGTTTCAGGCCAGGCGAATGAACCTGCGATATAAGGACTCCGCGACAAAGAAAAACCTGTTCTGCCATACGCTGAATAACACCGTCATCGCAAGTCCGCGCGTCCTGATACCCATACTGGAGCTTTACCAGAACGCCGACGGGTCAATTACAGTGCCGAAGGTTCTGCAGCCATATATGGGCGGACAAGAACAAATCACAAAAACATAATCAGGGGACAATCGTTATGACAAAAGAACAGGTTTTCGAGTTAATGAGAAACAATCCTGTCTTTGCGCTGGCCACCGCTGAGGACAACAAGCCGCACGTCAGAATGATGATGCTCTATCGTGCCGACGAAAACGGCATCATATTCAATACCGGCGAAAACAAAGACCTACACAGGCAGCTCTCGAAAAATGAAAATGTCGAGCTGTGTTTCTACAATGCCGCGGAGGGACGCCAGATTCGCATCTTCGGCTCAGTTGAGGAAATAGAAGACCTTGAGCTTAAAAAACAGGTCGTAAAGAATTTCCCTTTTCTGAAGGAATGGGTTGATAAGCAGGGCTACGACGTCCTCGTCGTTTACTGCCTCAAACACGGCAAGGCGACCACCTGGACAATGGAGACAAACTTCAAACCAAAGGAATACATCCAGTTATAGGGTAACTACTTGGCATTTCAACAATCGGTGGAATTTATCAATTGCCCAGGCAGTTCGTCTTTGGCGGACAAGTAGTCGGGAAATTCGAATCCTTCTTTTTATAGTTTGCCGTCAATATGGCCGCGTCATCATCGTATATTTTATAATCACGGTTAAAGTCACAGCGAGGGTCATATCCTTTATCGGGATAGTGACACGGCCATCCGCCTCCGCCCATACTCATACATTCCGCCTTACAAGCCGCAAAAATAGCAGCATCATTACTATAAACACGATAGTTGCTTTGAGTCGCATTGTCGGCGTCACCGTAGCACTGATATGGCCAACTCCAACACGCAAAATTAACGGGTGGTGAGGCATATGGGCTAAGCCACGCCTCAGCAAATATCATCAGGTCAACATAATCCACCTCACCGTTATGGTCCAAATCAGTCCCGCCGCACCAGCCGGGCGACACACAATTATTGTTCCAATTACTTCCTATAAGTGCATAGTCCAAAAAATCAATATCATTATTATCATAGAAGTCGCGAAGCCAGTGATAAGGGTCGGTTCCAAGCTCGGCAGTGACAGTATAGCTCCAGAAACCGATCGTTTTGGGAACATCCTTACAATTACTATCAACGTATCCGGGCCAGCCATCGTAAATTTCAGGAGTTGCATCTGCAAAATAGTCAAACTGCGTAACGTGCCACGACCAGACGGGCTTGGCTGGAGCAAGATAATCGCGATTAATGCAATCGGAGTTGCAGTCGATATGGGCAACAACTATAGGCAGGTCAACAGCAATGCCATACTTAATCAGGTCTCTGGCGTAGGCAATGTCGTTCGGCTCCGTCAAAGGCAAAACATACGAGTCGCCATGAAAAATTCTGTTAGGTTCGGCTACCAGGAAATAGACGGTTTCACCATAGAGTTGATTTACCAAACAGACAAGGACTACTGCCACAGTTAGAATCGTGAGAGTACGTTTCACTTTCACGTCCTCCAAAAATTGACCTATCCTCTAATATGTAATATATTATACCTCGTCATTAACCGATGTCAATCAAAAAAAGTTGGAAATCAGGCTGGGAAAATTGACAGTGGGTTCAAGAAAAGGGCAATAGATTGGACGACATAAGGCGGAAATTAGCGGAAATAGACAGGCAATTCGACCTTGGCCCGGCATATTATTATAAGCAAACCATAAGCACAGCCCCGTTAGTGTTTTGCGCCATAGGTCTGATTGCAGGAATAATCATACAAGAGCATTTACCCTCGCCGATTGGAGTTTGGTCTTCGCTGTTGATAATCTGTGCGGTAATACTAATCGCGTTACCTGTAATTTTTATTATATGGCCCGTGGCAAGAACAAAAAATCTCATTACATTACCCTTCCTTACAGTTGTCCTTTTCACTTGTCTTGGCGCAATTCGCATGGCAAGTTTCAATAACGCATCACCGAATGACATTCGCAATTTAGTTGGCAGCAAAGAGATACCGGCCGCTGTTTGCGGCGTGATTGTCACTGAACCGTATATCGACAGCAACGACTGGAAATTCTCAAAATTCACACCCACCGACCAGAGCAGCAGTTTTTACCTGGAACTCACGGAAGCCGAAGCGACCACCGGCTGGGTAAATGCAAACGGGATTGTTCGGGTAAGGGTCAATGAGCCGATTTTCGACCTGCGGGCGGGCGACCGCGTTCAAATGTATTGCCTGCTGAACAAATTCAATCCGTCCACAAATCCCGGCGAGTTTGATATGGCCAAATATATGGCCCGCAATGGTGTCTTTGTTGCCGGCTCAGTCGATTCACGACAGGCAATCGAACTATTAAGCAGCGATGCTACGGGGCTGTTCACCAAAGCAAAATCGTGGTTGAGCAGGATTGCTGTTAACGCGCTTTTGGGCGGGCCATATCCGCAGACACAATCTGAAAGTTTACTGATCGCTCTCGTCCTGGGTTACAGAACCAATATCGACAAAGAAACTTATAACGCTTTTCGCAAAACGGGGCTGCTGCACTTTGTTTGTCTTTCGGGAATGAATTTTGCGATGGTTATTGGATTTGTCTGGTGGGTTTGTAAAACAGCCGGTCTTATGAAGCCGGGCCGGGCGGTTGTATGCACGATTACCGCCGTTGTTTTCCTTATGGTTGTCCCGGAAAATGCCCCGGCGTTACGAGCGGCGATAATATGCTTCGCGTTTTGTGCGTCGTTCATATTCCGCCGAAGGTCAAATCCTTTTAATTCGCTCGCACTGGCGGCGATAGTCCTGCTGCTGATTAAACCCACAGGCCTCTTCCAGCCCGACTGGCAACTCTCCTTTGTTTCGGTCCTTGGCATCTTGCTGTTTTCAAAACCAATTCAAAACTTCCTCACCGAAACGACTTCCGGCTGGTTCGTCGAGCCGGACAAACGAGGCCTGTTGAGCCGTGGTACTTTTGAAATCGTATCACTTATCACATCTGCCTCCGCGGTAAGCGTGGCCGCCTGGTTTGCGAACGTCGGCATACTCCTTTATCACTTTTACGGCATCCAGTATCTCACCAGCATCTGGACTGTCCTTGTATCCCCATTAATAGGACTCGTCTCGCTTTTAGGATATCTAAAATTGGTTGTGGCGATGTTTTTGCCGAGTGTTTCAGCATTGATGGGAATAGTAATAAACCACCTTTCGAATTTGCTGATTTGGATTGTCAAACTTTTCGCAGGCCTGAATATATCCGAAATGCTTACGGGTAAAACGAATATAGCGGTAATTCTTTTGTTTTACGGTTTGATAGTATTCGCGTTCTTCTTCCGCCTGCGGAATCCGGCAATTAAGAAAGCAATTTGCGTAACGGCGGCACTGGCATTTGTCGTAATGGTAGCGATGCCGAAATGGCAAAGAACACACGGGGGCAATCTGACCGTTACCATCCTCGACGTCGGCCACGGCCAGGCGATACTCACCCAGTTGCCGGGTGGCGCCAATATCCTGTTCGACGCCGGCTCACAGAACAGGTCCGACGTGGGGACAAGAGTTGTGACGCCATTCCTGCGATACGGTGGCATAGGGAAAATTGACGCGGTCGTTATAGGCCACGGCGATATTGACCACATCAATGGCCTGCCGGAAGTAACAGGGGACACCCGGCCCAAAGCCGTCTATGCAAGCAAAGCTTTTTCCGAGGACAATCGGCAAACAGCAAAATTCCTGCGGAACAAACTGCAACAAATAGCAGAAATAAATGTAGTAGAAATAAATAACCTCCCGCAAAAATTCGGCTCATCGAAAATACGGGTGCTTTGGCCGATTCCGGATATACAGGAAAATAATTCAATCAGCGACAACGACAAATCGGTAGTAACGTTGATTGAATACGCCGGCAAACGAATCCTGATATGTTCGGATATTGAAAAGTTCGCACAAAGAGAAATCCTTCGGCTTTATCCTGACCTGAAAGCTGACGTTTTAATAATGCCTCACCACGGCTCCGCAAAAACCTCAGAACCATCCTTCGCGGATAAAACTGGCGCCGCCGTCACCATCGCCAGTTGCAGCGAATCGTCTTACGAAAAGGGACAGGTCATCAGACCGCGGCAAGGTCTGAAGTCATACTACACAGGAAAAGACGGGGCAGTAACTGTCCGCATCAACGAACAAGGAGTTATTAATACAACCGCCTTCGCAAAAGAAAAGCAGCCCGCTTATTAACGGGCTGCTTTGGTAATCCTGCAGATTTTCAGCAATAGGCCGGTTGTGTTATTTCATCATGTGAACAACGATTTCGACTCTGCGGTTTTTCTTTTTGCCTTCCGCTGTTGAATTTGACGCGATTGGTCTTCCTTCGCCATAGCCGGTCGCGCTTATCCTGTTTTCAGCAACACCTTTGTTTATCAGGTATCTGGCAACGCTCATAGCACGTTCCGAGGAAAGTTCAAGGTTATCCGTCCATTTCGATTTCTTGATCGGGTCGGAATCAGTATGTCCCGCCACTTCAATATGCCTGCCGGGGTATTTTGCCTTCAGCACCGAATAAATATGGTCAAGCTCCTTGCTTGTGGCATTTTTCAGTGTGGCCTTGCCCGAGTCAAACAAAATCGAGTTCGGAAGCGTTACGGTAATGGTCCCGGCGTTGGCGTCAAAGCTCACGTCGTAGCCCTCGCCGAAGCCGGTCGCGTCAGCGGGAGACCGCTTCTTTTCGACAATCTGTCTTTGCAGGTCCTGGATGGTCTGCTGGTCTTTGGCGAGCTGGTCGGCCATCTGGCCCTTCTCGACTCGCTCTCGCTCCAGCAATCCTTTAACGTTCTGGTTCTCTACGTTCAGCGCATCGTGTTTCTTTTTCCAGTCGGTGCAGCCGGAGAACGTCAGGACTGATAACAGAGCGAGCAACAACGCCACTTTACTTCTTGTGAACTGCATTTCTGTGTCTCCTTCAAAATATTAAAGCGAATCCTTTCTTATCTGCCAAACACAACTTTCAGATAGTCAATAATACCATCGTGGGAAATCATAACAACAACTATTCCCAATGACAAGAAGGGACCATAAGGAATTTGTCTGGTTTTTCTTGAAAACATTTGCGCCGCCGCCCAAACAAGTCCAAAGAACGGCGCGACAAAAAAAGCGATAACTATAAATAACGGCCCAATCACCGTTCCGGCAGCACCCATCAGGTGCACGTCGCCTAAACCCATTGCCTCTCTGCCGAAGGCCAGCGTGCCAAAAATCCGGGTCGCCCAGACAACCGTACAGCCAACGAAATAGCCCGCCAAACTGCCCATAAATCCTTCAACAACAGGCCTTTGCGAAAAAACCAGCCACCATTGATGTAAGGCGGGGCATTGATTGACAATCTGGTTGGCTGCCAGTGCGCAAACAATTATGGGCAGCAGAAACAGGACTTCCCGAAACATCTCAATGCGGTCATTGAATTCCTCCTCGGCTTGCGGTGAACTTGCCTGCCCTGAGCCGGATTGAGAGGTTGAATCGGCTGGTTTTTCAGAATTTTCAGACGATTTTTGAATCTTGGAAAAATCGTAACTTCTCCTGACAACCCCCGTGGCCAGCAGCAACATCGATATGCCAAGCCCGATTGTTGCGCCTGTGGTCAAAGAAGCAACCGTTGTGTGGTTGACAAATATCAAATCGGCGGTCATTGGCATCAGAAAATAATGACGAATGGTCGCGGGATGAATAGACAGAGGCGCAACCGCCCCGCCAACCAGCCCTGCCGCCGTGGCGAACCAGCAGATGGACAACGGGATAATCCACATCTCCAGGTCGATTGCCGAGCACGCGATGAGCGAGGAAAAAAGAATGACGGAGATCAGGTATAAAACCCACCCGCCGGATAAAAACGCCGGTATGCCGTGGCGCAAGCCGGAATGAAAGTAAAGCGCAAAGGCGCCGACAAAAACCAGGCCGGTCAGTAATTCAATAACAAAGTAACGGGGCGAAATACGCACCTTGCAATACCGGCATTTGCCGCACAGAAACAGCCAGGAGACAATCGGTATGTTGTCGTAAAATTGAATGTGTTTGCCGCAGGATGGACAGGATGACGGCGGCCTGACGAGGGATTTATCACGCGGCAAACGGTAAATCACAACGTTGAGAAAACTGCCCACGCAACAGCCGATAGCAAAAAGAAAAACTATCCAGAACCAGTTCGGAATTAATATTTCGCTTCCCTGCATAAAAGCCCACAAGCCAAAAGTGCACAAGAGCACAAGTTACGGGCACATAAGTGCATAAGCCATAAGAACACGAGTGCGCAAGTTATATACAAAGAATTTATGCAATAAAACAAGTCAATACCATACCGTCAGAGAGATTCGTAAAATCTCCACAGCAACTTGCCTGTCTCGACGCCTAATTGCTCCAAAGGAGCATATTGGCTCGGGTGCAAATATCCTAACCTTGATGAAAAATCCAGCAAATACCTCGTCTCTCCCAAAGAGCCCATACCAATATTAACGAAATGCTTTAATTCTTTTCTTCCCTGTCTGCTGTATCCTTCGACGATATTTGTCGGAACAGACAAACCGGCGCGACGTAATTGCGAAGTAATACCATAGGTCTCCTCCTGAGGAAAACCTCTTGTGGCAATATAAATCTGATAAGCCAGCTCATCCGCCTTTTTCCAAACATTTAATTTTTTATATCCATAGCATTCGCTCCCCATTTCCCTTCCCTTTCACAATCACTTATGCTCTTGTGCACCTGTGCTCTTATTTCTTGTGCACTTGTGCCTTATGCCCTTGTGCTCTTTTCACTGTCCCGGCCACTTGCATTGGTAACCCGAACAAACGGATAAAACCAATTGCGTCGGTCGGGTTATATTCGGCGCCCATTTTGAAACTGGCTAAAGCGCCGCTGTATAAGCTAAACGGGCTTTTGACGCCCGCCGGCGTGCATCGGCCCTTGAAAAGCTTAACCCGTACCGTGCCAGTAACATTCCGCTGGGTAACGTCGATGAAGGCGTCGAGCGCCTCGCGCAACTGGCAGAACCACTGGCCATAATAAACCATCTCCGCGTATTTCAGCGATACCTGCTGTTTGTAGTGTGCCGTCTCGCGGTCAAGCGTAAGTGTTTCGAGCGACTTGTGAGCAGTTATCAGGATGGTCCCACCGGGTGTCTCGTATGCCCCGCGTGATTTCATACCGACCAAACGGTTCTCGACCAAATCAATCTGCCCCACCGCGTGCTTGCCACCGATTTCATTCAATGTCTCGAGCAGCTTTACGCTGTCGGTCGCCTTGCCGTCCAATTTGACGGGAACGCCCTGCTCAAAACCAATCTCCACGTAATCCGGCTTATTGGGCGTCTTCGAAACAGGATTCGACATCACCCACAACTCATCTTTTGGCTCATTCGCAGGGTCTTCGAGGTCCGCCCCTTCGTGACTAATATGCCAGATATTCCGGTCGCGAGAATATATCTTCTTTTTGCTCTGGTCAATCGGTATCCCGTGTTTATACGCGTAATCAACCGCCGCCTCACGACTGGTCAACTTGAAATTCGGGTCTTTCCACGGCGCGATGATTTTCAGCGTCGGGTCAAGAGCCATATACGTCAGCTCAAAACGAACCTGGTCATTGCCTTTGCCTGTCGCCCCGTGAGCAACCCCCGTCGCCCCTTCCGCGTGAGCCACATCAACCTGATACTTTGCAATCAGGGGACGCGCAATACTCGTCCCGAGTAAATAGCCATTTTCGTAAACCGCCCCGGATTTGAGCAGCCGCCAGAGGTATTCCTCGACGAACTCTTTTCGCAAATCCTTGACGATACATTTCGATGCACCGCTTGCGAGCGCCTTTTCCTTGATGCCCGAAAGCTCATCGCCCTGCCCCAAATCCGCCGCAAAAGCGATTGTCTCGTATCCGTATGTCTCTTTCAGCCAAGGCAGAATCACGCTCGTATCCAGCCCGCCGCTATAAGCCAATACTACCTTTTCCTTCTTCGCCATTTTCATCCTCAATTAATGTTAGCAAAGTGGGAATTATACACACTTGGTCATTGAAAGACAATGACAGTAACTTTTAGTAAAGTTTTATGCTGATATGAAAACGCCTTCTCGGTATTGATTTTAAAGATGGGCCGGCTTTGCTCGCGTTACCCTGTGTAAATCGGCTCAACAGCTTTCAGGATATGCCGTCGGCGAATATAGTTCTCGCTTTTCTCGACGGCCTGACGTTCCACAAGGTCAACGTTCTGACCGAATATCTTCGTCAGTTCATCCTGCATTTCGCCTAATTTTACTGATTCGGGCATGTGCTCCTGCTTAAACCCAACCAGCACGCCGATTCCGCTGTTTGGGCGAAAATCGTCGTGCAGAACCGTGCCGAAAAGACCGAGGTCGCAGATATGGTGCTGCTGACAAAACGCCTCTATTCTTTCTTTTTGTATCGCTATATGGGTGCTCATATTTTCACCGCCTTTGCCATCATTATACCACGAACCCCCCGCTAATACAATGAGCAGAAAATTATTTCGCCACAGAGAATAGTTTTTTATTTGTGCGTCAAGATTCCCCACATCGTCTCAACATTGGCACTCTGACCCGTAAACAATCTAAACTGCTCTGCGGCCTGCTTGAGGAACATATCTACGCCGGAGATTGTCTTGCAACCAATCTCTCTGGCGTGCTTCAATAACAGCGTCTCAGGCGGATTGTAAACGGTATCAAAGACCGCCATATGCTTTTGCAGCAGCTTCACATCAACCGGCGACGCGTCAATATGCGGGTGCATACCAATACTCGTGCAGTTGACGATGAGCTTTTCTTTCAGCTTATGTAAGCTGTCTAAGGACGCGTAATCACATTTGAAATCCGCGGCTAAATGTTTCGCCCGCTCGACGGTGCGGTTATAGATTTTGATTTTTGCCTCCGCATCCGCCAAACCCGCGACGACCGCGCGAGCCCCCCCGCCAGCACCAATCACTGCGACGGGCATTTTTCGCAGGCCGGCCTTATCGATACCAAGCCCCTCGGTGATTGCGTCAATCGCCGCGATGCAATCGGTATTGTACGCCGACAACTGTGAGCCGTTGATGATGATTGTGTTGGCGGCGCCGATTCTTTCAGCGAGCGGGTCGATAACGCCGTCTTTTCCCTTGACGTAGTTGATAGCGTATTCCTTATGCGGAATAGTAACGCTAAAACCTTTGAAACCAAGCCACGGGCGTGAAAGGATATTATCCATAAAGGCGTTAAAATCCGCCTGCTCACCTGCCACAAGCAAAGGCACATAAACCTTGTTCAAACCACGCTCGGCAAAGCACGCGTTGTGAACAGCGGGACTCAATGAATGCGCAATCGGGTCTCCAATCACGCCATAAAATTCCGTCTGTGCGTTTATCGAATCCCAGCGATAACGGTCTCGCAACTGTTCGACCGTCGGTTGCCCTGGCGCCGTCGCCGTCTTTTCGCCGATACTTGCGAACGTAACAAGACCGTTGAATTTTTTGGTCAAAACCCTTGTCATAAATCCCGGCTCATCCATACAAAACGCAATCATCTCGCACTTGGCGCCATGCTGCAAATCCAGGATATCGAAACAATCATTGATGTGATGCGCCGAATAAACCAGCTTCGGTATAACGCCGGAAAATACGTTGGCAATCTCCCGGTAACGCTTGGTGATGTTCTTGAATTTCGTCTGGAAGTTATGGTCCGACAAAATCAGCCGGGTTCCTGTTCCCGTCGAAAGCGCAAGTGAAATCTTACTGCCAATCGCCACGGATATGAAATTCTCATATTCGACATCTATGAATTCCGCCCCCGCCCGAACCGCTGCGGTAAGAACGTTCGTTCGCAAATCATTCGGATGACGCAGAGTCCCGCCCTGCTGATAATCCCGGCAGGTAACGATAATCGGCAGTCCCGGGGCAAACTGCCTGGCAGCTTTGATAACCCCAAGGGCAAGCCCAACGGACAAATGCACAAGGTAATCGGTGCGCAATTCGAGCAATTCTGCTCCAGCGGCAACAGCGGCCTGTATCTGCTCCTCGGCTTCCTGCAATGTCTTGGCAGCTATCGGAACCGCTAAGTATGTCATAATCGTCTCCCGCGTTCAAAAATCGACGAATAGTGAGAAAGTAATCAATCGGGAGACATATTACGAAATAGGACGTGCCATTTCAATCAGTTATCGGATTAACCTGCGGGTTGTCAGTTATGAAAATAAAATGAGCCAATACGTGAGAAATCGAGACGGTAATGGGTGGCAACAGAAATATCAGCGGTTAAATCTCGACGCCTCCGGCGGATTCCTCCTGCTGCTTTGGGGCCTCTCCCTTAGTGATTTGTGAGATATTTCGGAAATCCTGAAATTCGGCTTTGGTCGCTGCCTGGGTTGCGGCTGCGAATCGGGTTGCCGCTGCTTTTGTTGATGTTGCTGAGCAGCTTGCTGTTTCGCTTCTTTGTCCAGCAATAGCGCACGTGCGCAAACCTGACGTGTCCCCTCATTAGAATGCCTAAGACCTTCTTCAAGCAGGGCTATTCCATTTTTCTTCATCCTGCCGCGCATCTTGCGAAGCCCGTATGCGGCCGCACCCTTTGTGGCCCTGCGGGCGGTGCCGAAAAGAGCTTCCTTGAGAATCTCGAAACCGTCCTCCTGCATCCAGGACAGATTGAACGCCGCATGCCGCGCGGTCGATGGATTATCGCTATACACATTCTCCCGCAGCCGCTCAAGCAACTCTATGGCTTTCTGGTCCTTTTCTCTACCGCTCGGTATTCGTTTTTTCAACCTCATAAGCCCACCTTTTATTGAATCGACAAGTGTATATCAGTTTCTTGAAAAAGCCCGGTTTTGTCAAGCGCTTTTTTTGCATCCAGTTGGTTTCGTTGCCTATCTTAACAAGAGCAGATATGCAGTGCTTCCAGAATTACACCGGCCGCCGGGCCTCGACAAACTTAATAATAGCGTAAACGGCACGGTTATAAGCAACATCGATGTGGTGTTTCTCCGCCAAGGCCAATACCTCGCCTGTGAGCGAATCTATTTCGGTCTTTTTCCCCGCCGCGATATCCTGCAAAGTTGACGATTTGTGTTTGGCGGTATCAGGTATGAGCTTGTCGTAAAAAATCTTCAGAAAACCATCGGCACAGGGCCAGTGCGTCCGAAAACCAGCGGCGGTCATAACGGCGAAAACTTCCTCGGTAATATGGTTCATCAAGTCCCTGCTGTAAGTATTTTCAGCAAGCGAGCCATAAGGAATGTCGAGAATTGCGCCTAATGGATTAAGCGCGCAATTGTAAAGCATCTTGGCCCAGAGGTCTTTCTCGATATCGGGAACGGTTATGGCCGGAATGCTACCTGCGGCAATCGCTTTGGCAAGCGGTTCAACGCAGGCGAGGTCACAGCCGAAAAGCGAGCCGATGTGAATAGCGTCAGCGTGGACCGTTATCTCAACCTCGTTGGGCTTGTGCCGCGTAAACCCCGTAATCACTCGCGAGCTATAAATGCGCTCTTTCGAAAAATGGGCGGTGAATTTCTCCGCGTTGCCCCAGCCGTTTTGGCAAAGAACGATTTTTGTGTTTTGCCCGAAAACGCCCGGGTGCCTCGAAAGGTCTTCCGCCGATGAGGCGGAATCAAAGGACTTGACGCAAACAAGAATAAAATCAAACGTCATATTCTTGATTTCATCCAAAGATTGATACGCCGCGAATGAATTGGGCGAAGCGCAAAAAGAACCGAATATGCCCGTTCTGCTCAGGCCCCCCTGCCTCAACTCGCGAACAGTATTGGGCCGGGTAATAAGGCAAACCTCGCTGCCTGATTTCAGCAGACAGCTCGCCAATCCCAAACCCACCGCACCGGCTCCATAAATCAAAACTCTCATCGTGACAAAGATTATAAACCCGCACCGATTAAGAGCAACTGCGTATTGACTATTTATTAGTTATGACTGATGATTATGAACAAAAACAGCCGGCACAGATATTGCCGGTGCCGGTGAGCATAAAGTGGATGAGCTAAAAGGACATCAGGTTATTTTCCGTTCCCTGCGATACAGGAACTATCGCCTTTTCTTTACGGGCCAGATTATATCCCTTATTGGCACCTGGACTCAGCAAATCGCCCTGCCCTGGCTGGTATATCGCCTCACCGGTTCGGAATTCCTCCTTGGGGTGGTCGGCTTCGCAACCCAGATTCCTGCCTTCCTTGTCGCGCCAGTTGCAGGTGTTATGGCCGACCGCTGGAACCGCTACCGCATTCTACTCGCCACCCAGACCCTTTCTATGCTCCAGGCCCTGCTCCTGGCAATTCTGTTTTTCACAGGCCACATCAACGTCTGGAACATCATTCTTATGGCCGCCTTTCTCGGCCTTATCAACGCCTTCGATATGCCCACGCGCCAATCCTTCGTCATTGCCATGGTGGAAAACAAGGAAGACCTCAGTAATGCCATCGCGATGAATTCTATGATGTTCAACAGCGCACGCCTCATCGGCCCAGCCATCGCGGGCATAATCATCGCCGTCTCGAACGAGGGTGTCTGCTTCGCCATAAACGCCGTCAGCTTCCTCTTCGTCATCGCATCCCTGCTCATGATGAAAATAACTTATAAAAATGCCAAACCTCGAACGACCGCTGTCCTGCACGAGCTTAAGGAAGGTTTCAACTATGCCTCCGGTTTTGCCCCATTAAGATATATTATGCTTCTGCTTGCACTGGTAAGCTTCATCGGGATGCCATATTCGGTGCTTATGCCCGTCTTTGCCCGCAAAATCCTTCATGGAGGCCCTATTACGCTCGGCCTTCTTATGGCCGCCGCCGGCTCCGGCGCCCTGACAGGCGCCATTTATCTTGCCTCAAGAAAAAACGCCCGCGGGCTCAGCAAAATTATTCCTTTATCCACCGCCGTCTTTGGTATCGGCCTCATTACATTTTCTTTATCTCGTGTATTGTGGCTATCCTTGCCGCTGTTGTTCATAACGGGTCTTGGAATGATGGTGCAAATGGTCGCAAGCAATACAATCATTCAAACCATCGTCGATGATGACAAACGAGGCCGGATTATGAGCTTCTATGTAATGGCCTTCATCGGCACCGCCCCCTTCGGCAGCTTAATGGCAGGAACCCTCGCCGCCACCATAGGCGCTCCTGATACCTTGATTATCGGCGGCACCTTGTGCGTCCTGGCAGCAGCTATGTTCGCTTGTAAACTTCCCGAACTTAGAAAAAACATTCGCCCCATATACGTAAAGCTCGGTATTATTAACGAGGTGTCCTCCGGTATTCAGGCCGCGGCAAACCTCACCGCCCCGCCCGAAGATTAACAATTTACAGAACATAAACTATGGCAGACGAAAAGCGATACATTGCGGTTGACCTCGGCGCCGAGAGCGGGCGAGTGATGCTGGGAATTCTCTCAGCAGACAAAATTCGTCTGGAGGAAGTTCATCGATTCATCAACGGGCCGGTCGAACAGAATGGGGCTTTACGTTGGGATTTTCCCCGGCTTATGTCGGAAGTCAAAACCGGTATCGGTAAAGCTGCCAAAAAATCCGGCGACATTGCCGGCATCGGCGTCGATAGCTGGGGCGTTGACTTTGGGCTGCTCGACGAAAATGGTAAGCTGATTGAGAATCCTTACCACTACAGGGACAGCCGCACCAACGGGATGATTGAAAAGGCCTGCGAACTGATGCCCAAACGGGAAATTTACGAGCATACGGGCATACAGTTCGCCCAGCACAATAGCATCTATCAACTCCTTTCGATGCGTTTGGCCAATTCGCCGGCACTGGCAAAGGCAAAACGACTGATTTTCATCGCCGACCTCGTCTCATACTTTCTGGCGGGCAAACCCTACGCGGAATACACGCTCGCCGGCACCAGTCAGCTTATGGATATGCGGACGGGAAAATGGTCGCGGACGATTTTCGAGAAAATGAATCTGCCGATTGAGATTATGCCTGAGGTAATCAATCCTGGAACGATAGTTGGAACGCTGACAAAGAATGTAACGAAAGAAATCGGATGCCCCCGGATTCCCGTTATAGCGGTCGGTTCGCACGATACGGCAAGTGCGGTCGCGGCAGTGCCCGCCGACAGGAAAACTAAATGGGCGTATTTATCCAGCGGGACGTGGAGCTTGATGGGCGTCGAAACACCAAACGCAATCGTCAATGACAAGACATTCGCGTATCCCTTTACCAATGAGGGCGGGGTTGAGGGAACGATTCGGCTGTTGAAAAATATAATGGGGCTTTGGCTCGTGCAGGAATGCAAAAGACAGTGGCAAAAAGAAGGCGAGGATTTGTCCTATGCTCGGCTGACGGAACTAGCGGAAAAAGCAAAGCCGGGCGAAGCGACTATCGACGTGGATGACTCGCAATTTTACGCGCCCGGGCAAATGCCCGCCCGGATAAACAAATACCTGGCAGGAACGGGTCAAAAACCCATCGACGACAAAGGGCAAATGGTGCGGGTGATTCTGGAGAACCTCGCTCGCAAGTACGCTGAGACGATAAATCAGCTTGAGGATGTGGTCGCCGGCGGTATTGACTGCCTGCACATCGTAGGCGGCGGCTCACAAAATAAGCTGTTGAACCAGCTCACAGCCAACGCTACCGGCAAAAAAGTGATAGCAGGACCTGCCGAGGCAACCGCTATCGGCAACATCCTGATGCAGGCCGGGGCAACCGGGCAAATACAGGATTTGGCGCAGGCCAGAAACCTCGTCCACAGATCATTTACTCTAAAGGAGTATCAGCCAAAATGAACACCGCAACAAAAAAAAACTGCACAAATAATGACAATACGTTGCATCACCTGACCAATAAATATAAACTAACGGGATTGACTTGACGTGTGAGTATATGGAAAGGCATTAAAAGGAGTATGTCGGACTTGCCAAAGACGCAGCACGCCGTGCAGTTGGTCGCGGCCAATGAGTTGGTCCTTAACAAATCGAAACCGATTGTCTCGCCGGGGCGACATCAGATTCTATGTCGCGTCGAGGCGGTTGGTCTGTGTTTCAGCGACCTGAAATTAATCAAGCAGTTCGCGGCACATCCGCGAAAAATGGAGATAGTAAGCGGAATCACCCCGGCCATACTTGGGGAAATCAGCAGTTACGTCCCCGGCGATAAACCCACTGTGCCCGGCCACGAGACCGTAGTCCGCGTGGAGGCGGTCGGCGAGGGCGTAACCCAATTCAAACCGGGCGAGCGTTTCCTCGTCGAGACCGATTACCGCTGGCTGCCCACGGCTCAATCCAACGGCTCATTCGGTTACAATTTCGAAGGCGCACTCCAGGAATACGTCCTGATGGACGAAAGGGTCATCACCTCCCCGCAGGGTGAATCAATGCTGATACCTGCACCTGAAAAACTAAGCGCCTCAGCCATCGCCCTTATCGAACCCTGGGGTTGCGTGGAAAACGCTTACGACAGTGATGAAACCCAGCGCATCGAGCCGGACAACACAATGCTCATTGTCGCCGACGTAATTGTAACCCCCAACGACCTCACGGAACTGTTCAAACAATGGGGGCAACCCGCAAAAGTTATCTGGGCCTCACAATACAGACCTCCCGAAGTCCCCGGCATTAATATGGAGCTTTGTCCCGAAATCGCCCGCCTGACCGACGCCAGTTTCGACGACGTGATTTATCTCGGCGCCAACCCCGACAGAGTCGAGGCGCTCTTTTCAAAGGTCGGCCCACAGGGTCTTTTCAACATCGTCCTTTGCGGCGAACGATTCAGAAGAGACGTCGCCGTCCCAATCGGTCGGGTTCATTACGCGGGTATCCGGATAACCGGCGCCGTCGGCTACGAACCCGCCGACTCGATGAAACATATCCCCCAAACCAGTGAGGTTCGCAAAGGCGATAAAATAAACATCGTCGGCGCCGCAGGGCCTATGGGAACAATGCACGTAATACGCAACATCTACTCTGGCATAGAAGGGATAAGCATATCCGCCGGCGATTCCGATGACAGCCGACTCGCCACCCTGCTCAAAATAGCCGAACCAATGGCCACAGCCAAAAACGTCCCCTATAAGCAATACAGTCCTGTCAAAGACAAAATGCCCGAAGGCACCGACTACATAGTTATTATGGCGCCTGCGCCGGAGCTTGCCGCAGCGGCAGTCCTCAGCGCAGGTAAACGCGCGATTATCAACGTATTCGCGGGAATACCGGCGACGATGACCGCCAAAATCAATCTCGACGCGTATATCGAAAAACAGATGTATTTCGTCGGAACAAGCGGCTCGGTGCTGGAGGATATGAAACGCGAGTTGGCGGAGCTGGAGGCGGGTCGGCTCGATACCAATATCTCAGTGGCTGCCGTCTGCGGCCTTGACGGCGCCTGCGATGGAATCCACGCCATTGAGAACCGCTCGATTGCTGGCAAAATTATTGTGTATCCCGCCTGCAAAGGGCTGGCTCTCACGCCGATTACCAAACTCGCCGACAAATTGCCCGACGTCGCCGCCTGCCTCAACAACGGAATCTGGACTGTCGTTGCCGAACAAAAACTCCTCGAAAGATACGCCGCCTCCCCCGCGTCAAATGGATAAGACACTTGCTGACCTGATAAAAATATCAAATACCACGGGCAGAAACCCCGCGCTTACCCAGGCCGCCGGCGGCAACACCTCCGTCAAAACAGACAACGGCAAATTTATGTTCATCAAGGCAAGCGGCACCGCCCTCAAAGATATGAACGCCCATCGCGGCTGGCGAAAACTCCGCCTCGACAAAGTTCATGGCGTCATCAAAGATAAAAAGCTCGCCAAACTCCCCACAGCCAAAAGAGAACCCCAAATTACCGCTCGCCTCCTTACAAGCTGCTGCGATTGTTTCACAGGCACCATACGCCCTTCCGTTGAAGCTAACTTGCACGCCTTATTGGATAAATGCGTCATTCACCTGCATCCTCTGGTCATAGGCGCATACGTCAATTCAAAAAAAGGCCGCGTCGAAATCATAAAACTCTTCAAATCCGAAAAATATCCCCCGCTCTGGATTCCCTACGCCCCGCCCGGCTTCCCACTCGCGATAAAAACATCACGCCTCGTAACCGCCTACGAAAAGCATTACAGCAAAAAACCCGCGATTATGTTCCTCGCCAAACACGGCCTGTTTGTCACCGCGAAAACAGCCCCCGACGCTATGCGCCTCCTGCACAAGGTCCTCAATCGCTGCGAAAATAATCTCCCCAGATTAAAAACATTGCGCCTTAAACCTCCAGCCGCGAAAAAAATCCTTGAAGTCAAATCCGCTATTCAAAAAGCCGTCATCAATACAACCGGCCAACACCTCCCCGTTACCTTCATTTACAATAACGAAATCGCCCATTTTATAAACCGCCCCGACGCCGCCAAACTCCTCACGATGGGCCCCCTCGAACCCGCCGAAATGGTCTATGTCAACGGAACTCCTATGTGGGTCGAAACACCTTCTCCGGCAAAAATAGCATCAGGTATGAAAAAAATAGTCCGACAGGGCAACAAACCGGTATCCGCTTTCCTCGTCAAAGGCATCGGGCTTTTCATCGCCGCCGATAAAAAAACCGCACCTATCGTAAAGGACTTTGCCACAGGCACAATCCTCGTCCGCTTATGGGCATCACATTTTGGCGGCCTCGTCCCCCTCACTAAAAACGAACAAAACTTCGTAAAACGCTGGTATCTCGCTGCACCTCAGCCGACAAAACGTAAGTCATTGCGAGCGAAGCGAAGCAATCTCAGATCACAACATTAGTTCTTTGTCCTCGTATCACGCGGAAAATAATAAATCGGCTGGTGCCTGTGCTCGCTCGTCGTGTAATACCCCGTTCCGTTGGCGTCGAAGCAAATCGCCTCCCCCTGCTGCTCTAAAATAATCGGAATCGAACACTCGCTGTTTTCAAACGCCTTCCACATCGGCCCGTCTTTGGGCCGCAGCCACAGCGACGCCGCGAAATATCCCCTTACGATAATCTCCCGCCCATCAGGTGAAATGTCCCCTGCCGTCGCCATACCCCAGTGAAGTTTAGCGACCTGTTCTAACGTCGTCTTTCCCGTCGTTGCCTGCGGATAAGCCGCCCGATAAACCTTGCTCGTCCCCTCCTTTGAAACGATATAAATATCTTTCGTCAGCGGGTCAACTATCAGCGTCTCCGCGTCTCTCGGCCCATCGGGATAAACCAGCTCAATCGTCTCAACGTTAGTAAGCGTAATATTTACCGGTGCCTGATTGGCGTCAACTTTTGGTTCAGGCACGCGGTAAACTTTTATACTCTTGCACCTCGAATCATTATCACCGATTTCCCCCGCATAAATATAATCGACATTCGGCTCAGGCCCCGGCCCAATCGCGATATCCTCCCAGTTGCGATTCTTCGCCCCCGCAAGATTATACACCCCCAGATGCTTTCCCTCAGGCGTCATCGCGTAAACGCACGCCGGCCCATAATCGTTATGCGTCCACAACACGCCCGGATTCTTTCTGCTCGCCGCCAGCCCCGACGCCCCGTCTATCTTCGCCAACTGAATTGTGCCGACTTTATGCCCCGCCAGAAACTTCGGACAATCCCCCGATGCAGACTGACACCCGGCTGACAAAACTAAAACCATCAATGCGATTCTCGAAAAGCTTTCTATCATTCTTTACCGGTTATGCCTGGGGGTTCAAGGGCCAGCTCTTGTGCAAGCTGATGATACTTTTCGTGGGTCCCTTCGCCCATTTCATCCGTCTCTGCCTTTTCAAACGCCTCCGACAGAGCGGCCTGGTCTCCGGCAGTGAGAATCTTGTCGGCCATAGCGAACAGGACGTTGTTCTCCTTGGCGATGTGCTCTTTGAGCAGCTTGACGTATGCGGCCAGATTATCTCTTACCTGCCGAATCGCCTGCCTGTCCCCGGCGCGTGCCCTGCCGAGGGCGTCAGCAACCGCCTTTAGCCGATGGCGCCCGTGCTGATGCTCAGCCAGCATTACCGCGATTGGCCCAACGTCGGGTCGTAGCCCTCGCTGCTCTAAAGCGACAAAAAGGTGCTTTTCTTCCTTTGAGTGGTGACAGCGGTCAGCGAAATTGCGGAAAAAATTGAGCAACTTATCAATCTTGTCGCCGTCCACCTTGCCGGTCGCTTCAATCGCCTTGGTCTGTTTCTCAGCGGCTGCCAAAACAAGCAGGATAATCTTGTGTTCGTGTTTGAGCGTTTCTGTCGGCTTCATCAAAAATCCCTTAATCTAATCATTCTCTTTATACGCGCCATAGCCATTTGTTTATGAATTTTAGATTCACGATAGGGACTTGTCAACCACCCCTTGTCCGTTGCTTGCCACGGCGAAGTCAAAGATGAAGCCGGGTCAATCCATCCCCAAATCATCAATCAGCAATCGCAAATCAACATTCGGCAACACCTAATTTCCCTTGATTTAAGTCGTGCAATTTGATATACTCATAATCAAGTGAGTGAGGGAACATCAGCTTATATCGTCGTGGTATCTTAGGTTATTCCGGCACAGGCCGGAGGGGAAGAAAAATGGGCGGGTGGTTTGAAATAGCAGGGGTAATAATAGCCGCGTTTTTAGGGGCCTACGCAGGCCGTTCATTTTCTCGTCTCAAAAATCCGCACTGGTGCTGGGGCTATTTTCTGCCCCTGACGCTCATCTTTTTACTGCTCATCATCACTTACGCCGGCTTAAACGCTTTTACCCCATTCTTCGCCTGGATTTCCAGCGGACGTGTGCGTTTCGTCATTATCGCACTTTCCGTCACTATGGGTGCTATGACCTTGATTGGCCGACTCACAAACCGCATCGAAAAAGCAGTCGTCTTTGTCATTACGATTGGCATCGTTACCTGGGGTTCGGTGCTGCCTTTTGTGATACCAATGATAATCAGGGGCGACCTTGCGGGTTTGAAGACCAAAACCGACGCCAACAATATCTGCGTCCAAAGCACCTCCTATACCTGCGGCCCGGCGGCGGCGGTTACAGCGCTACGCCAACTTGGCGTAACCGCAGATGAGGGCGAATTAGCAATCCTCGCACACACAAGCCCAATCGTGGGCACTATGCCATGGTCTCTTTATAAGGCGATTCAGAACCGCTACGCCGGCGATGGTATCGACTGTCAGTTCCGCCACTTCGACTCAGTCAGTCAGCTACGCGGAGCAGGCGTTACCCTTGCGGTGATAAAGAACGCCTTCCTGCTCGACCACTGCGTCGCCATTCTTGAAGTCGGCGATAACACGGTAACAATCGGCGACCCATCCTTCGGCAAGGTCCAAATGTCCTATAAAAGTTTTCAGAGCGTCTGGCGGTTCTACGGCATCACCCTGAAACACAGCTCAACATAAAAAACCAACATTATCGGTCGTTACCCCACTGCCGCTACACAGCAATAACTGCCACAAAAATATACTTCTTATTCCTTTCAAAAAGCAGATTTTGGGCCCAATCACCGCCGAATAGTCCTTCAGCGGCAGCCCCTTTATGACGATAAATCGATGCCGGCTTACCGGACAGCATGCTAAGCGCTTTATATTAAACATCTTGTCGCCTTAAAAGGAGCAGTAACGAGCGAGGGAATATGGTTGACGTAAAGACAATACTAACCGCAGCAATAGGATGCAGCGCCAGTGACGTTCACATCAACGTAGGGCTGCCGCCGATACTGCGTAAAAATACCGACCTGTTAGATATGGATTTCCCCGTTGTCAGCAACGAGCACGCCAAAGAAATGGTCCTCGGTATGCTCGGGCCGGAACGCTTCAAGAAATTCGAAACGCTCAGGGACGCCGATTTCTCAACCACCCTCGACGATGGCCACCGCTTCCGTGTCAACGCTCACTACCAGAGAGGAACCATCGCTATTGCTTTCCGTCTCATCCCAAATCAGATTCCTTCGATTGACGACCTGCACCTGGCCCCAATCGTAAAAGACCTGACGAATTTGCCAAGAGGTCTCGTCCTCGTCACAGGCCACACCGGCGCAGGCAAAAGCACAACTCTTGCCTCGATGCTCGGTATCATAAACGCAAAATACCGAAAACACATCATCACGCTCGAAGACCCCATCGAATACGCACTCGAAAACAAGATGAGCATAATCGAGCAGCGTGAAATCGGCTTCGACTGCCCAAGCTTCGGCGCCGCTCTCAAACGCGTCCTGCGTCAGGACCCTGATATTATAATGGTCGGGGAAATGCGAGACCTCGAAACCTGCCGGTCAACTGTTACCGCAGCCGAGACGGGCCACCTTGTCTTCAGCACGCTGCACACAATCAACGCCGCTCAGACCATCGAGCGTATTATCGATATCTACCCCGCGAGCCAGCAAAACCAGATTCGCACAATGTTAGCCAACACACTCCAGGCGGTCATCTCGCAGACACTGTTCCGCAGAGTTGACCAGCCGGGTATGGTCCCCTGCACAGAAATTCTTCTCTGCACATCGGCTGTCCGTAACTGCATCCGCGAAAACCGCATCTACGAAATCGCCAACATCATCGAGACCAGCCGGAAATTCGGTATGCAGACCATGGACCACAGTATCGCCGACGCCTATTTCAAGGGCTTCATCGGCAGAGAAGAGGCCATTGCTCGCTCCAGCAACCCGGCGAAAATGGAAAAGGTGCTCAAACCGGAGGGCAGCCCCGCTGCCAGCAGACAAACCGTCGCCTCCATTCTCGAATAGGTCGGCATCGTTGCCATTCCCGCGAACGCGGGAACCCAGAAAATTTAGCCCCCGAAATTTATTCGGGGGTTTTTCTTTGCCTGCCCTGCGCAGCACATAGTGCGAAAGAGGGCTTCACTATCCCCGATTATTGTCGGTTATTTCCCATTATCTTTATCAGTCCCGTAAGGGATGCTGTGCAGGAGATACGATGCTTGCCCGCCTCCCGTAAGGGACGCCTAACGGCGGAAGGGGGGTTCCCTGGCTATCCCGCAAATATCTCGAAAAACCATTGACTTAACGCCTCAATTTACGTAAACTGGTTCTATAGTGTTCAAACCGCACGCCCCGTAGGAGAGTGATGATGTCGTTTCTAAAAAATGAAGACCAGCCCCGGATTTGTCCCAAAACAGGTAAAATCATCCAGTCAGGCCGCAAATTCCGGTTGCCCTGGTGGTTATTACCGTTCACTGGTCTGGCTGCGCTTATCTGGTTCTTAGTCCGCGTTATACCCAAACCATCACGGGCGGCGTATCCCTGCCAGCGGCTGGCGTTTCCGCTCGCGTCGGGTTTTATCACATGGGTAATAGGCCTGGCCGCCTCGACCATCGCGTTTCATAAGGCAAAACGTCATCTTGTGCGGGCACGCTATGTCATGGCGGCAATCTGCATCGCGGCCAGCGTCGGCTTCATCTGGGCCGCAATGAGCAGCACTAATCAGAAAATATCATATGGAGCTGAAGACCCGCGCCCCGCAAATGCCCCAATTGGAGTCGGCAGGGGCGTTCACCCAGGCCGGGTGGCCTGGATTTACGACCTCAATGCTGCAAGTTGGCCCGGCTCAGACGGCAATAACAATCCACCTTACTGGTATTCAAATACCTGCACCAATCAGCAAGTTGTCAATGATATGCTCTCAAAGGCGCTTCGCTCGTTAACCGGCAAAAGTACCGACTCTGCCGCCTGGGATGCGATATTCAGAAACTTCAACCAGCAAATCGGCAAGGGAAATGTTGGCTATACACAGGGCGAAAAAATCGCTATAAAAACTAACTTTACGTTGATGTATTCCAATCCCACTGATGGGAATAAACTAGCATCTCTCCTCAGCCAAATAGACGAATCGCCTCAGCTCGCAATAGCCCTTCTAAAACAACTGACTAATGTCGCCGGAGTCAATCCAAACAATATAAGTATAGGTGACCCAGGTAAAGAAATGCCCAACTACTGGTATAATATGGTCGGACCTAATTGTCCAGGCGTCGTTTACCTCACAAGGCCCGGATCTTCTTTTACCGGAAGAACCAATGTCGCATACGACACAAACTCTCCATTCTACTGGAGCGACCCCACTTCTTCCCACTTTAGCGGAGTCACAAATCAGGACTACATCCCAACGCACTTTGCTCAGGCAACCTATTTTATAAACTTTCCTACACTCAAAAGCCACAACGACGGCGGTATCACCATCTGCGGTAAAAACCACTATGGTTCTCTAATCCGAAACCCCACCGACAGCGGCTATTACAGCACACACTGGACGAGAGCGACAGAAACGCCTGGGATGGGACACTACAGGGCAATTGTCGATTTGATGGGTCACCCCCGTTTAGGCGGTAAAACACTGCTTGCACTTATCGACGGCCTATATGCTGGCCGAAGCTGGGATTCCCACCCAATCAAATGGAATATGACCCCGTTCAACGGTAACTGGCCATCCAGTATTTTTCTTTCTATGGACCAGATAGCAGCCGATTCAGTCGCTTATGATTTTATGTACACTGAATGGAATGCCGCAAATCCTGACGACCCAAATATGAACGGATACCCGCACAAATCCGGCGCTCATGACTATCTGCACGAAGCCGCTTTAATTCCCAATCCACCGTCGGGGACCACCTATGACCCAAACCACAACGGAGGTTTGACCACAAGTTTGGGCGTCCACGAACACTGGAATGACGCAACCGACAAGCAATACACCCGCAACCTCGGCACGGGAAATGGAATCGAGCTTACTACAAGCGCGCCTGGCTGGGCAGACCTCAATTATGACGGGTTTGTCGATTTCAAGGACTTCGCTATACTCGCAAACGCCTGGGGCAGTCATTTGGGAGACACCAACTGGGACGCCAATTGCGATATCTCATCGACACCGGGCGACGGCGTAATCGACGAAAAAGACCTGTATGTCCTGTGCGACAACTGGCTGATGGACTATAGCACTACCCTTGTTGCACCCGGGGCAACACTACAGCAGGTCTATTCTGACAACAGTTATGATTTCGAGGGGCCGACCTGGGACCCAAACAGTAATAAACTTTTCTTTACCAAAAGACCCGTGAGCAGCGGCACGTACCAGATTTTACGGCTCGACTCGCCGAATAACGTAACGGTTTGGATGAGCCCATCGCCTAATACCAATGGCACGGTTCTCTCTATCGATGGCCGATTGCTTACCGCCGACGAAAGCACAATGCAGATTCGCAGCCATATCATAGGCGCAACCGGCCCCGAAGACAGCACGGTTCTTTGCACGGCACCGGATAAACCAAATGACCTGTGCGAACTGGCTAACGGCAATATCTATTTCACTTGCCCCGACTGGTCAAGCGCTACTAACCAGGGCGTATATCTTCTCAAGCCGGATGGCTCTGTAACACGCGTCAACAACGCTTTGAACCAGCCAAACGGCATCCTTACCTCCTTAGATGAAACCAAACTATACGTCTCCGAAAGCAGCAGCAGCGACCTCACCAAGAAACGCTGGTGGGTATTCCCAATCAATTCCGATGGGACTTTAGGCACGGGGTCGGTGTTCTTCAAGCCGACAACATCTTACACAAGCGACCCTGATGGAATGACAATTGACGAGCGCGGCAACCTGTATTTCACAGGTTTAGGCGGGGTATGGATTGTTTCGCCGACCGGCCAGCAGATTAAAATGATTCCGACGCCTGATGTTCCTGCGAATGTTTGTTTCGGCGGACCCGAATATAGAACGCTTTATATCACCTGTAATTACAGGGTTTATTCGCTCGCCATGGTCGTCCGCGGCGGCGAATAATGCGGCTTCCTTATAATATTTAGCCCCTCGTAGCGCAGCGAAGATCCCCGCATGCCGTTGGCGGGGAGCCAGACTACTTTGGCTCTACAACAGGGGACCCAAAGCCGCATCCCAAAATCGACAATCGGCAATCTGCAATCCGAAATTAATTCCCCTTTCCTCCCGACAATCACGACTCTATAATGCCATTTATGTTTACCATGTGGGATACGGCTTCCGTTATCCCACTGTGGTGGCAGGTTGAAGGTGATTTTCGAATAGATTTATTCCGGCCCGACTGAATCAGGAGACAAGGTTAATGGTCAACAGCGAGATATTCGTAGGAAAAAGATGAGTTTGTTGTGGGAGACAATCGGATGGGAATTTTGTTTCGAAGGGCTGGCAAGTTAATGACCAAATTGGGTGAGGTTATGAGTGGGGCTGTTAAATCTACTTGGGAATGGCTAAAGAAGAACAAAGGGTTCAGTGGAATCGTTGGGACGATTTTGATGATTATCGTGACAATAATGATTTCCTCGCGGTCAAAAAACAGAATGACGACGAATGCGCCAACGATCAACACGGGCCCAATCACAGTTCAAGGCGGCGGTAATGCGGAAATAATAGGTGGTAACAAAATAGGTTTTGATGGCAAAGATGTAGCCGCCATAGTGGAAAAGATAATGGCTCAACAAACGCGCGAGAAAGCGGGATTATTTCAGGAAATCGGCAACTTGAAGGAACAACTGACCAGTGCTTTACAGCGTGCGGCCGAAGCAGAGGTGCGAGGCAACATTCCAGAAGCCAAAGGCGTCATAGAAGAGTTACGGAAAACAGGGGACACGAAACGCTTATTGGATGTATTGGTCAAGGAACGTGACCTTCAAAAGAGCTCACTCATTGAGCGTAATCGTGAGATTGCAGCAGTAGCCTATTTGCGTGACGATATAGAAGTAACTCGGACTGCGGTAGAGGAGATTTTGAAGCTTTGCCCAAATGATGTAGATGCCCTCAATCGAAAAGGGGTTATTGAACTGCTACACGGGGACTTAAATGAAGCAGAGAAAATATTTAGCCAGGTCTTGGGAATGGGGCTATCGGATAATAACGATTTTTGGCAATCGGCAGGAAACGGCAATTTAGGACTAGTTTATCTAAAGAGGGGGGAATTAGATAAAGCGGAAGAGATGTTTTCCAAAGTGCTGGATATCGAGAAGCAATTAGGGCGACCAGATAATATTGCTAGCGCATACGGCAACTTGGGAGTGATTTATCAAACGAGGGGCGACTTAGACAAAGCAGAAGAGATGTATAAAAAGTCACTGAATATTTCGGAAAAAACAACTTGGCTGCTTCCGATAGCGGCAAGCCAATGCAGCAATTTAGGGGGAATTTATGAGCAGCGAGGCGATTTGGGAAAGGCAAGGGAGTATTGGGAAAAGGCGCTAGGCTTGTATAAGAAGATAGGGATGCCGAATGAGGTTAAGAAGGTGGAAGGATGGATAGAAAAGATAAAAGAGAAGTGATAAGAAAGAATAACGGCCATGCCCGACAGAGATGTTAAGACCCTCCGTTTGTGAAATCCCCGGCAATTTCGTCATTCGTTTTGAATTTGCCGTTTTAGTTAAATTGATGGGCTGAAGCCCATCCTACGGACTATAGAAAAGATGTCAAATATACGCAGATGGCTTATACGGTTTGTAATTATCTGGGTCGTCCTTTACGGAGTATATGTAATAGGCAGTCCAAACAGGGCAAATATTACAGTCCTTTTGATTTTGATAGTTATAGGTTTTTGTGTAATCGGTCTGCCGGGCAGAAAAGGTGGTGGATGAGGAAATTTTCGCTTCGCTATGAGGCGGATTAAATTTACCACCAATCCGCCAAGATAATCGTCCGCCGACCAGCGTAATTTGCGTTTTTGCTCGGCTTCAAAATGAAGGCCTAAGGCCTTCGCGGACAAGGCAATGGCCTTTTGAAGAAGTGTACTTCGGGAAAAAGGCCTTGCCGCAGAACGCAAGCCGAGCAAATATCTGCGTAAATCAACGAAATCTGCGTCTAAAATAAATCCGTGTTAACCCCGTTAGATGGCGGCTTCGCCTATCTCACGGGGTAAATCTGTGTAATCAGTGGCTAAAGGCGCTTGCATAAATATTCCAAAAAGTGACAATATAGTAACAAAACCGTAACACGGATGAGTCAAAATCAGAACCTGACGCCGGATGCAGATGTTCAGAATGGTTGCGTATTTCAGGAGACAAGCAATGAGAAAGTATTTACCTGTAACTCTACTGGCCTGCTGTCTTGTTTTGACCGCGCTTATATGCGGATGCTGCATGTGCTGGGGGTGGCCCGTAAAGATGCACTATGAAAGGACTGAGCAGCTATCGGCTTCAATGGCAGGGATAGAGCAGATAAAGATTGATACGAGCTTCGGGGACGTGAAAATCAGGGGAGCCGATACGACGGAATGCAAGGCAATCGCCAAAATCAACGGCCAGGCGCCGACTTTGGAAGAGGCCCGACAACTCGCGGAGCAGACAAAAATAACGCTGGAAACCGAAGGCAAGGTCCTTGTATTCAAGGTTGAAAAGCCGACTCTGAAAAACAACCGTTCAATCGGGATTAGTTATGATGTTACCGTGCCGACCAGAACGGGCATAAAATGCGAAACTTCCTTCGGCGGAGTCGAATTGAAAAATATCACCGGAGACGTCGACGCAAAAACCAGTTTCGGGAAAATAGACTTGGAAAATATCACCGGCAATGTGCAATTGGACACTTCATACGGCGAGGTTGACTGCGAGGGGATTACCACAGGCTATTTTTCGGCAAAATCGAGCTTCGGAAAAATGGATATCGAGTTCTCAGACGCCTGCCCAGCCGATATACGAGCGAAAATCGAGACGTCATTCGGCGAAGTGGATGTGGATATCCCGCCGAATTTCGCAGGGGACATAGCCGTTGAAACGAACTTCGGCAGCGTCAAGACGGAACTGCCGATAACCGTCAAAGGAGACGTCAGCAAGACCCGGCTTAACGGCACAATCGGACAAGGTAAAGGCAGAATGGACTTGAAAACCAGCTTCGGCTCAATAAAGATAAAGTAACGACTTAGCCGGCAACATAGATGGCGACGGCCAACTGACCGTTCTCGACATCGACCATATCATCGGCTAAAAATCGATTCAGCGCAAAAGAAAAGCCCTGTCTCTCGACAGGGCTTTTAGTTAAACCAAAACAACTTAAAGACCACTTTTACACAATTGGCTGTTCCTGGTCTGGGTCATCCGACGGCGGCTGTTCCTCCGCTGGTGTGCCTTCCGGCTGCGATGCCTCTGTCTCTGTGGCAACCGCCTCTTCTGCGGCAACGATATCTGCGACGACCGTGTCTGTGCCTTCGCCTGACTGCCCTTCCGCCGCCCACTGTGCCCTACGCAAACTCAAGCCAATCTTCCGGGCTTCGTTATCCACCTTCAAAATCTTGACCTCAAGCTCATCGTCAACCTTGACCACATCCTGCGGCCTCTTGATTTTCTGGTCCGACAGCTCTGAAATATGAAGCAGGCCCTCGAGGTCCGGCTCAAGCTGCACAAATGCTCCGAAATTCGTCAGCTTCGTTACTTTGCCTTTGACGATATGGCCGGGGATATATTTATCCGGTATCGCGTGAAGCCACGGGTCCTCGCTCAACTGTTTGACGCCCAGCGATACCCGCTGCTTATCCGGGTCGATATCGAGAACCACGCACTTGACCTTGTCGCCCTTCTGCAGCGCCTCATTCGGATGGCTGTATTTTCTCGTCCAGCTCAGGTCCGAAATATGAATCATCCCGTCGATGCCTTCTTCTACCTCGACAAACGCGCCATAATTGGTAACGCCGCGGACGACGGCATTGACGAGTGTCCCCGGCGGGTACTTCTGGGCCGCCACGGACCACGGATTCGTCTCCGTCTGCTTAAGACCAAGCGAAATCTCCTGCTTGTCCTTGTTGACGTTGAGGACCATTACCTCTACCTCGTCGCCGAGATTCAGCATCTCGCTGGGATGGTTCAGCCGTTTCGTCCAGCTCATCTCGCTTATATGCACAAGCCCTTCGATGCCGTCATCAAGCCGGACAAACACGCCGTAATTCATAATATTGACAACCTTGCCCTTGACCCTTGTACCCACGGGATAGTCATGCTCCACACTTTCCCACGGGCTTGAGCTTTTCTGCTTCAGGCCAAGTGAAATCTTTTCGTTTGCCTTGTCAACGCCTATGACGACGCACTCGATTTCCTCATCGAGCCGGACAACTTCCGACGGATGACTGACTCGGCCCCAGCTCAGGTCCGAAATGTGCAGCAGGCCGTCTACGCCGCCCAAATCCACAAACACGCCGAAGTCGGCGATGTTCTTGACGATGCCTTTGCGCCGCTGTCCAACTTCGATTTCCGCCAGAATCTTCTCTTTGCTCATCCGGCGTTCTTCCTCTATCAGCTTGCGCCTTGATATGACGATATTGTGACCTTCGATGTCTATTTTCAGAACTATGCACTCAACTTCCTTGCCGATGAATCTGCTGATATCGCCCGGCCTGCGAATATCAACCTGTGATGCGGGCAGGAATACCGGCACACCGATATCCACGAGCAATCCGCCCTTGATTCGGCGGACGACCTTGCCCTTGACCACGTCCCCTTCCTTCTTGGTATTAATCAGGTTCTCCCAGCCCCTGATTCTGTCCGCTTTGTGTTTGCTCAGCAGCAGAAGCCCCGTCTCGGAATCCGTATCCTCAAGGAGCACTTCTATGTCTGTGCCGGGAACCAGTTCCGAAGCATCATCGAATTCAGACGCATCGACGACGCCTTCGCTTTTGAGCCCCACCTCGATGATCACATCGTTGCCGATTTGGGTAACAATTTTGCCCTTCAGGATTGTTCCGGGCTGGTGAGAATCCACCTTCGCCAGCAACGCCTCCTGAAACATCTCGTTTTCCTTTTCACCGAACATCTCATTGACCTGCGAGTCAACCTGCTCGGCAGACATACCCAATTTGCTAATTATATTTCTGTCAACCATAAATATGCTTATCCCCTGTGGCGTCTTGTTTTACACGCGTCTGCGCCCCACATTTACGCTTACACGTCGCCGTGCAGCATAGCACGGCTAAAAAGTTAATAATCCCAAAAGCATCTGCCCACACAGCAAACGCTCAAAATATTTACTCACCGCTGAGCACGCTAAGACCGCAGAGAAAATTCATATTCAACTCTGCGAACTCCGCGGTCTCGGCGGTAAATTCAATCCTTAATCAACCGCCGAGAGGTTTTTCACGAAGTCGTCTATTATCCACTGGGGCGTTGAGGCCCCCGCTGTAACACCTGCGGTTCGACATTGCTCACCACAGGCGGTTCGACAGCCGAAAACCAGCTTTTTATCAAATTCGTCCCAGTTTTGCAAATGAAATGTTCTATTATTGTACTTTTTGCACAATTCCGCCAGTTTTCGCGTGTTTGCGCTCTCCAAACCGCCTAAAACGAACATAATATCGACTTTCCTGCACAATTCGACCGCGGCCTGCTGCCTTTTTATCGCCTCCTTGCACAGGGTATTTATTACTTTCATCTCATCAAAACCGGCTCTGGCTATCGCGGAAAGCATTTGGCCAAAAAATTCGGGACTCTGTGTTGTCTGGCAGACAATTCCCAGTCGGCCGGTCCCGATGGTGCTTATATCCGATTCATTGCCGACGACCACCGCCCCGCTTGTGCAGCCGACAACCGCACGAACCTCCGGATGGTTCTGGTCGCCGACTATCACCACCTTATACCCCTGCCCTTCCATCTGCATCGCGATTTGCTGCATCCTTTTGACCAGAACGCAGGTCGCGTCAACAATATCCACGTTTTTCTGTTTAAGATGGACTATCTCTTCAGAGGCCGCACCGTGTGAACGTATCAGCACTGTCGCACCAGCCGGTATCTGCTCCACATCATCAACCGTAACAAGGCCCTTCTTGGCCAATCGCTCGACTACGCCGGGATTATGAATAATAGGCCCCAGCGAATAAACCTGACCCTTCTCCGATAAGACCTTCTCCGCTGTGCTTATGGCGTTCCGCACGCCCGCGCAAAAACCATACTTCTCAGCTACCATCACTTTCATAAGGAACAGGATTTTAACCACAGATTACACAGATTGACACTGATTTTTTTAGACGCAGATTCCTTCGACTACGGTTCGACCATGCTCACCGCAGGCTGCTCAGGACAGGTAACGCTGATTGACCCGCCAAACTGATCGGCGGGCAATCGCTGTTTTGTCAGATAAGGCCATAGTCCTTTTGATTAGTCAAAAGGACTATGAGCATTTTAATCAAGTACCAGTAGAGATTTGTTGGCTTGGATGTTTCGTGGCAAAAATTGGGAGGGAGTCACACTTTCGTCCGTCAATATTGTCGGACCGTAGGAGGGCTTTGACCCGGTTTACGCGTCAATTACCTAATGAGTTAAAATCTCGGGTTTCGGCTCGTGATGCACACTGCCTTGATGCGCATAGCCCTGAGGCACAGAGTCCTGATGTATATGACAGTATGCCTCGTGGTTATAGATACTCAGGGTCTGCGTGCAATTCGGAAATATGCATTTCCTGTTATCCGCTGAAGTTTTCAGCATCTTTCCCATCTTTACTCCTGCAGGTGAATCACCAAAAAATATGAAAGGCCTCCCACGGGCGAGGCCTTTCTTTGGCGTTAATTTATGGTGGTTTGTTTCGGAGTTACATTTGTCGCGCAGGGTCCTTTTTTGCCCTCGCCTACCGTGTAATCAACCTTCTGCCCTTCGTCAAGATTCGCATACCCGGCTGTCTTGACTTCTGAGTGGTGAACGAACAGGTCGGCTCCGCCCTCGTCAGCCGTGATAAACCCGTATCCTTTTTCACCATTGAACCATTTTACTGTTCCTGAACTCACTATAATGCTCCCTGGCCTTATAACTGGCCATCAATCTGTAATATGCCTCTCACATTTTTTGTTGGAGGATACCCTTGAAAGGCGGAAAGATATGCTCGACAAGACATCCATTATACCACGTATTCCCCCAGCCGCAACAAAAATAATAAATTTTTATTCAATATTCCCAGAAAGCTGCTTTTTGCCACTGTTCGCACAGATTACGCGGCTTTATCAAATAATCAGGACTTGTGCTACGCTCCGAGGGGCCACGAACAGCACAGACCTTATACATCCGTCTTTAGTTTCTCAATTTGTTGACGCGAAGCCCTAAAATCGTATAATGTTGGAAGGTGAAGATTACGGCCTTAGCAGATGGAGCGTTAGTAAATATAGAAAGGAATAGATTTGTGCATGAATCAACCTCATCAACAATAGAGCCCCCTAAAACGAAGTTGCCGACAGCAATTCTTGAAGGGAGCACGTTCTCGGGCAAAAAACTGGCGATTGGGAATAAGCGAACATGCCAGTGTGGCTCCACTCATATAAATTGCATGACTGCAAAAGAATGGCTGAAAAGCCAATTAGGTGTTTGGCAGTTTTATTACGAGGGCAGAGATATAAGAGATAAAACGCTTCATCCAGCCACATTCCCAATTTCACTTGCAAAAAAAATAATCGAGCTTTTCACTCATCAGGGCGAATTGGTTCTAGACCCCTTTGTCGGAAGCGGCACAACGTTAATTGCAGCTAATGACCTGAATAGGAATTGCGTAGGGTTCGATCTCCAGGCCTCGTATGTTGAGCTTTGCAGTAGAAGGTTAGCCCAAGCCAATATGTTTAACGAAACCCAGCAGATCGCAGTTCAAGATGATGCAAGGAATATACCAGCGTATCTCGATAAAGACTCTGTTTCGTTAATTTGGACATCTCCGCCATACGCCAATTTGCTTAATCGTAAGAGAAAAAATAAATCGAGGCGCAATAGGGATAATGGTCAGCTTAACAAGATTGAGCAATATTCCCAAGACCCGAAAGATTTGGGAACATTAGCCCTAGAAGAATATTCTCAAGTAATGGGTGATATATATGAAGGTCTTCTTCCCCTACTTCGCCCAAAGGGACATTGTGTTATTAACGTCCCGGATATGTGGTGGGAAAATTCGCGCATAACGATACATGTTTCCTTAATTGAAGAACTCAGACGGCGAGGTTACGAGCTGCGTAATGTTATAATCTGGGACCGAACTAATCTTGTAAATCAAATAGGAATATTTGGCTGGCCAAGCAATTATATAACTATGGGAGTTACTTTTGAATACCTGCTCGACTTCTGGAGGCCACCGGCAAAACAATAAAAACAAGGACGTTGATGAATATTTACACCAAAGAAACACTGATTCAAAAACTGCGTGAAATAAAAGCTATGGGCTGGATTGTTTCTGCCAGACAGGGCAATGCCGGTGGTGTTGGAAATACCTTAGAAGATTTACTCGGGATTAAAGAAAACAACCTGCCTATACCAAATGCTGCCGAATGGGAACTTAAGTGTCAAAGATTAGAAACGACTTCTTTGACAACTTTATTTCATATGGAACCTTCCCCCCGTGCCATGAAATTCGTCCCACAGATTCTTTTGTTAAAATACGGATGGAAACACCAAGAGGCCGGTGCCAAGTATGATGCCGATGAGATGAGCTTCAGACAAACGATAACTGGCACGGTAAGGAGTGATAGAGGTTTCAAGGTCGTTGTTGACCGTGAGCAAAGAAAAGTTCTTATTTCTTTCGATGCGAAATCCGTTGACCCTCGGCATTCTCAATGGCGAAAATCGGTAGAGAAACGTGTCGGTCTTGGCGAATTATCACCGCAACCGTATTGGGGTTTTGATGACCTCGAACATAAAGCGGGCACTAAACTTTTGAACTGCTTTTATGTTCAGGCCAGAACAAAAACAGAGCGAGGTAAAGAGTGTTTTTCTTACGAAAAGGTATCGATGTTGAGAAAATTCAGTATCCGTGCCTTTACTAATGCTATCGAAAAAGGGTATGTCTATGTTGATTTCGACGCACGAACTGGACATAATCACGGAACGAAATTCCGACTAAGACAGGATAAATTCCCCGAGCTGTACGAAGATATACAAACTATTTGAAGATAATCGTCCGCGAAATGATTATCATTCCGCTTCGACTAAGGGCTACGCAGGGTAGGCAAAAGGCGAATTTAGCGGACTGCGTATAGCATTCAGGGTACATTAAGAAACAGCGTTAAAGTCCGTGCCTGTCAGTACTTACAAATCCGCATCAATCCTTTTTGAGCGTTTTTTAGGCCATTTTTGACGTGTTTTTTGCGTGTTTTTCACGCAGGTCTTTTGCTGTAACCTTTTGCGGTATAAGGACATAAAACAGGACTAAAAAAGTCGTATAAAACAAATGTATCAAACGTTTGTATCAAACAGTTGTTATCCATTTTCGCGCAAGTGTTTTTTTGCCAATCCGGAAATTTATAAAAATTTTTTTATTCCTTATTACGTAAGCACTTATGCACTTTTGCGCCTGTGCTCTTTTTGCGATTTTTCGTCAAAAGCGCGCAAGTTCGCGCCATATATAGAGGGACGCATTGGCGGCCCGAGAACGGATGGCAGATGACGGAAAACGGAAATGAGTTTCGGACTATTAGATTTTGGTCGGCTTAATTTATTTCGGCCAGTTCCGGCAGAATTGCCGGGGGATAACGAAGTTAGCCCTGCGGGCGAGACGCGGGCCTTGCGCACAAATCGTATTTGGAGCAAAGGCCGCGTTGAGTACGCATCGTTGGCCGAAACCTTCGTGTCTTTCGTGGTGAAAAAAACAGCGTAAATCAGCGTTAATCTGCGTCTAAAATAAATCCGTGAGATCTGTGTAATCTGTGGCTAAGAAAAAGAGAGAGATAAAATGACATCCATTCAAATCAAAGTTCCAAACTGGTTAGACCTTATCTTTGTAAGCCCCCTTCTCGCTTATCGCCTGCTCCGTTTCGGCTACACCTTCCGCAGAATTTACTTGGGCGAAGATAGATTCGCGATACTCGACCAGCGCGACTACTATCGTCTCAGTAAATTTAAATGGTATCTCACTGGATATGATGGCAAATTCTATGCTGTTCGCAATTTCACAATCGACAACATCAGGACAAAAATTATTTCTATGCACAGGGAACTTATAAATGCTCCTAAGGGACTTTTTGTTGACCACAAAAATGGCAACTCCCTCGATAATAGAAAGTCCAACCTCCGGCTGGCCACACGAGGCCAAAACCTCTGCAACTCCAAAAGAAACAAAGATAACTGCACCTCGAAATATCGGGGAATAAGCTGGCATAAACGCAGTAAGAAATGGAGGATGGGGGTTCAATCTGAAGGAAAATGTGTTGTTTCCAAACTATTCGACAACGAAATCGAGGCGGCAAAGGCATACGATGAAGCGGCGAAGAAGTATCACGGCGAATTCGCGAGGTTAAACTTTCCATAACCACGGACTTACACTGACTTTAACACTGACTGACACAGACGAGGGATGAAGCCGGAAGACGGAGCGGCTGCCTTGCCAAATAAATTTCTGAAAAATTTTTAAAAATAGCGCTTGACAGAACAGTTAATATATGTATAGTTGATATGCGAACGGTATTTGTCAATACAAAAGTTAATATTGTTTTGAACAACGAAACACAATGTTCCAAATGTCACCTGCGGAAAACCAAAACTTGTCCGCCGGAGGCGAAAACGCTATACTAAGCCGCTCATTCAGGGATGTAAGATTGAGACCGGAGAAAGGACTTATGGAGCAAAAAAAGCCGGATGTAATTTCTTCGCAAAAAACCACGGGGCGAGGACTCGAACCGCTCCGAGACAAGCGCACGCTCTGTATCGGTATCGATATCGGCTCGACAAGCAGCGACTTAGTCGTTCTCGACGACGAAAACCGCGTTGTCCTGTCGGACTACCGACGGACAAAAGGCAAACCCGTAGAGACGTTCCGAACGCAATTGCAGGACATATTCGCAAAGATAAACCCCGCGAACGTCGAGACAATCGCCGCGACCGGCTCCGCCGCCCGATTACCCGCAAAATTATTAGGAATTCCGTTCATAAATGAAGTGGCCGCACAGGCCGCCGCGATAACGCATCTGTACCCGGACATACAAAACGCGACCGTCATCGAAATGGGAGGCCAGGACAGCAAACTCATATTCCTGCAACCAGGCGAGGGACGGGTGAGGGATTTTGCCCTGAATACCGTCTGCGCCGCGGGGACAGGTTCGTTTCTCGACCAGCAGGCCGACCGGCTGGGAATCAATATCGAAAACGAATTCAGTCAACTGGCCGTGCAGAGCAAAAACGTCCCGCGAATGGCGGGCCGATGTTCGGTCTTCGCCAAAAGCGATATGATTCACCTCCAGCAGCAGGCTACGCCTGTCTGCGATATCCTCGCCGGGCTTTGCCTTGCGCTTGCCCGCAATCTGAAAAGCAACCTCGGCTGCGGACGAGAGTTTGTCAAACCAATCGTCTTTACAGGAGGCGTCGCCGCAAACGCGGGCGTCGTCCGGGCTATCGAGGATGCATTTGAAACCAAACCGGGCGAGGTCCTCGTCCCGGAAGCACACTTTTTCACCGGCGCAATCGGCGCTAGTTTAGTCGCAAAAAGCAAGGGATTGCAGCACAGTATCTCCGCCAATTCGTTATTAGAGAAAATTGACGAATATCTAAATCAGCAGGGTTCCGCACTTCAAAATGCCCCTCGCAGGGAGGTACTCGCGACGCCTGTTTTGCCTCCTCCTAAAATTAACGTTCGCAGCGACCTGCTCGCCAATGCCATTGAACCGATAGAGGCATACCTCGGCGTTGATGTCGGGTCATTAAGCACCAAAGCAGTCGTGATGGACAGGCAAAAACGCATCCTCGCCAAAATTTACCTTATGACGGCTGGCAGACCGCTCGACGCGATACATCAGGTGATGAAGGCAATAGGCGACCAGGTGCAGAACAAGGTCAAAATCATCGGCGCGGCCAGCACCGGCTCGGGCAGATACCTCACGGGCGACTTTATCGGCGCAGATGTCGTAATAAATGAAATCACCGCGCAGGCAACGGGCGCGGCAATCGTCAATCCTAAAGTGGATACCATTTTTGAAATAGGCGGACAGGACAGCAAATATATCTCGTTAAACAACGGCGTGGTCGTCGATTTCGAGATGAACCACGCCTGCGCCGCTGGGACAGGGTCATTTATTGAAGAGCAGGCACAACGGCTGGGCATAAGTATCAAAAACGAGTTTGCCCAACTGGCCTTCGCGAGCAAATCGCCTGTCAAATTAGGCGAGCGCTGCACCGTTTTTATGGAATCGGATTTGCTGAGCTATCAGCAACAGGGAGCGACCACCGAAGACCTTGTCGCGGGTTTGAGCTATTCGATAGTCGCCAATTATCTCAACCGGGTCGTCGGCAGACGCAAAATCGGTGACAATATCTGCTTCCAGGGCGGGACGGCCTTCAACAAGGCGGTATGGGCTGCGTTTGAGAAGGTAACGGGCAAGCCGATTATGGTCCCTGACCATCACGAATGCACGGGCGCGCTCGGTGCGGCGGCAATCGCGGCGGAACATATTGAGCAAACCGCTCAGGAGACAGGCGTCAGGCCGCAAAGCAAGTTCAAGGGATTTGAAAATCTCGTCAACGCAAATTACACCGTGGAGTCATTCGCGTGCGAACACTGCTCCAATCATTGCGAGATAAAGAAGGTTCAAATGGTCGGTTCGGAGCCATTGTATTACGGCTCGCGATGCGACAGGTATAACGTAAAGAAAACCGCTCAAAAGAAGAGCCGATTTGGGGCTTTCGAATACCGTCAAAGCAAATTGCTCGAATTCGCAGGACTCAAAAAGACGGAAGACCCGGCTTCGTTAAAGAACTACGCCGTGGCAAGCAGAGGACAGAACGGAGGACAGAAGGCAGACCCTCCTTCGCCAGAGGCTTCCACCTACGCTTCCTCCTCCGCCAAGGCTATGGAGGACAGGAAAGCTTCGGCGGACAAGTCGACCATCGGCAATCGACAATCTAAAACTATCGGCATCCCGATGGCGCTGGCGTCGTGGCAGTTATTACCCGCATTTTCACAATTTTTCAGAGAGCTGGGATTTGAGGTTGTGTTGCCCGGCAGAACCTCTAAAGAGACAATTCGCAAGGGCGTGGAATCGGTAACGGCACAGCCGTGTTTTCCGATAAAAGTTGCCTATGGGCACATCGTCGAGCTAATCGAAAAAGGCGTGGATTATATCTTCCTGCCAAGCATAGTTTCGACAATCGCCAGCTTCCCGGAGAATAAACACAATCATTTTTGCCCGTATATCCAGTCATTCCCGTACCAGGTGCGAAGCGCATTCGGCGATAAGCTTGGCAAAACGAAGTTATTAATTGCCCCGCTGCGTCTTGGCGAGGGCGATAAGCTCGCGAAAAAGACGTTTGTGGAATTAGGCAGGCGATTGAATGTTTCGCCTTCAGAGTCGCGGCGGGCGATGAAAAAGGGATTTGAGGCACAGCGTGGTTTCGAACAGTCGCTGACAGATAAAGGCAAAGAGATTCTGGCGAGCATCAGGGAAGGCGAAAAACTTTTTATTCTTGTGAGCAGACCATACAACGGCTGTGACGAAGGCGTGAGTTTGCAGTTGCCGAAGAAATTTGCCGATGCCGGCGTCGAAATGATGCCGATGGATATGCTCGATTTCAAAGAGGCCCGGCTGAGCGACGAAAAACTTCACAGCGAGATTTACTGGTCATACGGCCAGAAGATTCTGCGAGCAGCGGACATAATCAGGCAGGACAATCGGCTCTTCGCGGTTTACCTGTCAAACTTCAGTTGCGGGCCTGATTCGTTCCTGATGCCATTCTTCAAGGACATAATGGGAAGCAAACCGTGCTTGCAATTAGAAATCGACGAACACTCCGCGGATGCAGGTGTGATAACCCGGTTAGAGGCGTTTTTGGAAAGCTTGAAGAATTATAAACCAGAGATTTACCGCGGAGAACGCGGAGACCGCCAAGAAAAAACTGTAAAAACAATCTCTGCGAACTCTGCGGGCTCTGCGGTTAAACGGACACTTTACATACCGTATATGGGCGACGCGTCATTCGGGCTGGCCGGGTGCCTGCGGGCTTACGGACAACCCGCGGAGGTTATGCCAATAGCGGACGAAGCGGTGCTTATGCGGGGAAGGGCCTATACGACGGGCAAGGAATGTCTGCCCTGCGCGATAACCAACGGTGAAATGCTGAACGTGCTTGGCCAGGACGGCGTGAAACCGGAAAACGCGGCGTTTTTTATGCCGGGGGCATCAGGGCCATGCAGATTCGGGCTGTATCACTGTATGGGCCGGTTAATTCTCAAACAGGCAGGCGTGGATGAGGCCATCATCGTCTCGCCAAATCAGGACAGTAACTTCTACGGCCAGCTTGTGGGCAGCTTCGACGGTTCGGCAAACGGCACGGGACTGGGTATATTTATGAAGGATATATGGACCGCAGTCGTCGGCATAGACCTTCTGCACAAATTGGTTTTGCGACTGCGTCCCTATGCAATCGAACCAAAACAGGCACAGGAGGTTTACGAAAAATGTGTTCGGCAATGGGTTGAGGCGGTGGAACGGAAGACGGATGACAGAGGACAGAAAACGGAAGGCAGAAGACGGAAGACAGAAGACAGAGTACGATTGTTCGAGAAGTTTGCCGAAGATTTCGCAAAAGTCAAATTAGACAAAAGCGTTCACAAGCCGAGAATAGGAATCGTGGGCGAGATTTACGTCCGCAACCACCCGTTCGCGAATCTCAATATCATTCGCCGGCTTGAGGAGCTTGGGGCGGCCTGCGACCTCGCCCCGCTTGCCGAATGGGTTTATTACACCAACTTCACAAGAAGCAAAATGGCAAAGCGCAGAGGCCAGATTAAGAACCTGTTCAGTAATACAATCCAAAACTTCTTCCAGCACAGAATAGAACGCGCCCTTGCGCAGCCGATGGAGAAGAAGTTCGGCAAACTCGCCGAGCATCCAATCAGGCACGTCATCGACCTTGCCAAGCCATATATCGACGAGTCGTTTGAAGGCGAAGCGATACTGAGTATCGGCAAAATTGTCGAATACCACCAGGACGGCTTAGGCGGCGTGGTCAACGTGATGCCATTCACCTGTATGCCCTCAACGATAGTCAACACACAGACAAGACGATTGAGCGCCGATTGCAATGAAATGCCGATTCTCAATCTCAGCTTCGACGGCCAGGAGGACCCGACGCTGACGACACGGTTGGAGGCGTTTGTCGAACAAGTGTCTTCACGGCAAAAGATCGGTGTGGGCGAGCTTGTTTCGAGTTGACAAGGATTAACACTATTCATTTTAGACACGGATTAACACGGATTTACACGGTTGTTAAGGAAAAATAGGTGACTACCCCTAATATCCCAGAGAGAAACATAAATGAACTTCGTCAAATACAGCAATGGACAGAAGCACTTCAAAGAAAAGTGATTGGAGAGCCTCTATGGATTGAAGAAAAAAAAGTATTTGAATACCCCGAAGTGACTGTGGAAGTTGTATCAATCCTCAAATTAATAAGAGCCGTACAAAGCTTAAGTTCTCTTGAACTGCTTTGTAGTAATGGACTTTTTATTGATATGTGCACTATTTATCGATGCGTCGCCGACTGCGTCAGTGAAATACATTTTTTACTGGAGAAATATCCCGAAAAGAGCCATCTCGTTGAGAAATATATAGCAAATTTTTCTCAAACCACAATCGATCAAAATCTTAATTCAAAAACAGAACCTATCTTATCGAAAAAAGTACATAGCGCAGAGGCCAGATTACTGTCGAAATATAAAAATCATAATCAAGTTCTGGAAACTATCAGACTAATATATAAAGGATTTTCAGGCTATGTGCATTCAAATTATTCAGATATAATGCAAGTATATGGTGGTTCAAAGGACGATCTTACTTTCAACTTAGGCGGTGTGCCATCCGACAGTCAAAAATTGGACCATTTCCAACTAGTCGATCAGGCCGTAATTTCAGTGAGACATGTAATAGCATTTATGGCAGACACATTTGGTCAACATGAGTTGTATTCAGAAATTAGGCTGTATATCTAAACTGGGTTAATCCGTGTCTGAAAGAAATGATTTGGAAATGATACATAGAAAAAGCGATAGTGTGGGTAAAGGTTTGATGTAAAATGAAACTGGAGGTTTGATATGAGAAGTAATATCGGGTCTAAGGTGGTTAGGGTCGGTTTGATTTTGGGGATGGTCTTTCTTACATCCTGTACGACGACAAAGCCCTATGGGCAAATACGGTGTGTTAAATCATTTGACGGGGAGACGATAACTTATAACGTTTACGGCAGCGGGGATGTAACCCTGGTATTCGTTCACGGGTGGAGCTGCGACAGCAGATACTGGCAGGAGCAGGTGCCGATTTTTGCCAAGGAATACCAAGTAGTTACGATGGATTTGGCGGGACACGGCAATTCGAGCATGGGCCGTAAAATTTATTCGGTGGAAAGTTTCGCGCAGGACGTTAAGGCGGTAATTGAGGCGGTTAACGCAAACAAGGTAATTGTAATCGGGCATTCATTCGGCGGGGAAATAGTCGCGACGGCGGCGAGCATAGAGCAGAAGAAAGTTATCGGGATTATCGGCGTCGATACCCTGCAAAACGTGGAAGAGTGGTACAGCAGGGAGGAAGCCAGCAAGCTGATCGGGATAGACGGATTCAAAAAGGATTTCAAGGCATCGGTAAAGACATTTGTGGAACAGATGATGGGCAAAGGCATCGACCCCGAACTTGAAAAATGGATTATAGACGATATGTCATCGGCGCCGCCGAATATCGCGATAAGCGCGCTTGAGGAATATACAGGAACAATAGCAGACAAGAAAATGATAAGTGTTTTCAAGGAAGTCAAGGCGCCGGTAAGATGTATTAACGCGGACCTTTGGCCCACAAAGCCCGATGTGAACCGCAAATATATGCAATCATTCGACGTTTCGATAATGAAAGGCGCAGGGCATTTTTTAATGCTGGAACGGCCCGATGAATTTAATAAACTGCTATATCGAAGTATTAAAGAGATAATAAGCAGCAGGAAATAACCGCATCGATGAGGATTCAGTCATAATTAAACGGTTGTTTGCCTTCTGAGATTCGAGTTTGGGACTGCATTTGTCTCATTGTATCGGTCAACATAGCGGCGAAAACGTCGCCTTCCATACCAGTTATTTTTTCAACCGAAATTGGTTTGCCGTAAGTAACTGTAATCTTCGAGCCGATTTTGAATGACTTTCGATGCCTGGGCCAGCATTCAAAAGCACCGTCAATAAGGACGGGGACAACAGGGGCATTACCACGGCGACATAAAAGGCCGAAGCCGCCTTTGAAGGGGGCGATTTTACCATCGGTTGTGCGGGTCGCCTCGGGAAAGAGGCAGACGCCTTCGCCCTGCTTTAATTTGGCAATAATCATTTTAATTGATGAGATGTCGGCCTGGCCTCGCCTGACGGGGATGGCCTTGACCGATTTAAGCAGCGGGCCGAAAATTCTGCTTTTGAACAGTGTGTCGCGAGCCATAAAGCAAAGCTGGCTTTTCAACGCAATGCCGGCAAAGAGCGGGTCAAGAAAACTCTGGTGATTGACCGCGAGAATATAGGGGCCATCTGAGGGGACATTTTCCAGGCCGATAAAACGCATACGTAAAAACGTAACGCAGAACAACCTGCACCACCAGCGGGCAAACAAGCACCAATGATTTTTTAAGGTTTCGCTGGGCATTTCTGTTTCACACAACTAACCAGTTTTTCGACAACCTCATCTATAGTCAGACCAGTTGTATCAACGATAACGGCATCATCGGCGGACTTTAGAGGCCCGACGACCCTGTTTTCATCGCTCTGGTCTCTTTTAAGAATGGCCTGACGGATTTCATCATCGGTCTGTATGACCCCTTTGGTTTTCAGCTCCGCCTGTCTTCGGCGTGCCCTTTCATCGAGGTCGGCGGTCAAATAAAACTTCACATCCGCATCAGGAAACGCGACTGTCCCCTGGTCTCTGCCCTCGGTAACAACCTTGCTATACGCCTGGGCGAACCGCCGCTGCATATCGACAAGGCGTTCACGGGCGGGCGCAAGACAGGCAACGTAACGGGCATTGGCGGTAACTTTTGGGTCGCGTATTTGCGCGGTGGCATCAACGCCATCGATTCGCACGAGCATACCCTCGTGGGTCGCTTTAAATTCAAATACCGTATCGTCCAGCACATCGAGTATTCGCTTTGGGTCAGTCAAATCCGCCCCATCGAGCATCGCGGCGAGAGTGGCCGCTCGGTACATCGCGCCGGTATCGAGAAAGGTAGCGCCAAGTTTCGCCGCCACTAAGCGGGCAACGGTGCTTTTGCCGCTGGCTGCGGGGCCATCAATAGTAATTATAAGTCGGGACATAGTTTCGTATATCGTATATCGTATTTAGGTCACGCGGCTTTAACCCCCAACATAAAGTTGGGGGCTTACTCGTAATCTTCTAATGTATAAGCTGGTCAACTGGTTTCACGACCCTTACAACAACCATACTCGTGTCATCGACCTGTCGAGCAAGACCTACAAAGCGTCTCCTGTAGGCGAGTATATTATTAATCACCTGGGAGGCAGAGCCCAAATGGCATTTATCGAATGTTTCGAGAAGGCGGTCTCTGCCCCAGATATCGCCGTCGAAATTCGCCGCATCAATCAGGCCGTCGGTATAAAAAAGGAGATAATCGTTTTCGTTCAACTGGACGGTTTCGGACTGGTACTCGGCATTCGGCAAAACGCCAAGGACAAGGCCGCCCTTGTTCAGGTCAGCAATATGTTTATCCCTGTACATCGCGGGCGGTTCGTGGCCGCAGTTGCAATAGGTGATGGTCTTTTTATCCACGTCGATAACGCCGTAGAACAGCGAGATGAATTCTCCCGCGGCGCATTCCTCGCACGCCATTTTGTTGAGCCGACGAACGGTTTCAAGGAGGTCACCCGTCTCGCAATGACACTCCGAATAAGCGCGCAGCGCGCCGCGGAACGAGCTTGTCATAATCGCGGCGGGAATGCCCTTGCCGATAACGTCAGCGATGGCGATGCCGATTCTGTTATTGTCCAGCCGGAGAAAATCGTAAAAGTCGCCGCCCACGTCGAAGCAGGGAATATACGTCGCGGCAATATCAAGCCCGGGCACCTGCGGCGCCTTTTCCGGAATCATTCGCCGCTGAATATGCCCCGCCAGCCGCATCTGCTCGGTGATTCGAGCCCCCTCAATCGCCTCGGCGTAAAGCTTGGCGTTAGTGATAGCCACGGCGCACTGGGAACCGATGGCCCTGGCAAGGTCGATATCGTCATCTCCAAAATGGACGGGTTTGCCGCTGTAAAGCCGCAGGACGCCGATGGGCTTGTCTCTGAATTTCATCGCGACTGTAAGCTGACCGACCAGCCCTTCTTTTACCGTGGCTTCCTTGAATGAAACCCTACCGTCATCCTGCATATCATCGAGGACAACAGCTTCGCCGGCAAAAGCCGCTTTAATCACAGGGTCGTCCTTGTTAACAACGCCTTTGTTGCGGTATTCTTCGCTCAGCCCGTAGGTGCTTCGCATCTTCAGGTCGCCGGCATCTTCGTCGAGGAGGCGAATCGAGCAGGCCTTGAGGCCGGTAATTTTAACCGCGGCCTCGGCGAGCTTGTCGAGCGCTTCCTGGAGCGTAAAGCGACCAGCCACCAGCGTCGTTATCTGGTATATCTGCTCGTCTCGTTCAATTTGTTCTTTCGTTCTTACAGGCATAGCCACTCAATACAGATACAACCACACAGTTGTGCTGAAAAAATCAGCATTTTTCGCAACAAACAATTCGGGGATTATACCCGACGTCAGCCCATCCGTGAACATCAAATTAGCCATTAAGCCGCACTTGCATAAAATACGTTTTTTGGTTAGCATAGAATTTTCGGAAAGTTAATTTTTCGCAATATGACACAAGCAATGGAACTGACTGCAAAAAAAATCGTATTTTCAGGACGCGTTCAGGGCGTAGGGTTTCGATTTACGGCCCTGAATATCGCCAGCCGATACGAGCTGAAGGGCTACGTGCGAAATATTCCGGACGGCGAAGTCGAAATGCTCGCCCAGGGGCCTGCGGAGACGATAGATGACTGCGTCCGCGACCTGCAGGATTCCTTCGTGGGAAGCATAAGCCACATAGATATTGAGGAGGCGACGCCCGACCCGAAGTTCACCGATTTCAGAATCACTTTCTAATCAACCGTGGCAATGTTAACCGCCAACGGCTAATTCTGCACTGTGTCTGTAGAAAATCGGCAGGGACGAATAATTTTTCCAAATCGTGTTGACACAAAATGTTTTAACGGCTATATTATTGGCATATGCTAATAACTATGAGGTTTTATGCCGCGTCCGTTTAAATGCAGACGAGTATGTTGCGACCCGACGGCGGATTATTTCAAGCCGAGGGGCATCCCTGTTTCCGAATTGCAGGAAGTTTGCCTTGCGCTCGACGAGCTTGAAGCCATTCGGCTGGCGGATATCGACGGAATGTATCAGGAGGAGGCGGCTAAAATGATGAACGTCTCAAGGCAGACGTTCGGCAATATAATCGAATCGGCACATAAGAAAATCGCGGACGCGATTGTAAATGGCAAGGCCCTGAAAATCGAAGGGGGTGTTGTCAAAAGAGTATGCAGGAGAAATATGCTATGAGAATATGTATTCCAACAGGCACGGCGGACGGCAAAACAGCGAAAGTTCACGCGCACTTCGGCGGCGCACCGTATTTCACCATTTATGACACAGACAAGGGTGATGTAGAGGTTGTGAACAACGATAACCAGCATCATTCGCACGGTATGTGCCAGCCGATGGCGGTACTGTCGAGCAAAAACATCGACGCGGTGGTTTGCGGCGGGATGGGTGCAGGGGCAATTATGAAACTCAAAGAAGCCGGCATAAAGGCATACAGGGCGATACCGGGTTCCGTTGAGGAAATTGCTCAGCAGTTTTCCAAGGGCGGGCTTGAGGAAATTACGGTGGAAAACGCCTGTCAACAGCACAACTGCCATTAATAGCAGCAGGATGTAAGAGCGAAGGGATTACAACGCGGCCAATTGCAATATGAACTGCTCGATTGCGATTCTGGGTTGTGTCTGGCCGCGTTTTATGGCGTAATCGGTTTCGGCTAACCGCTGAATCCGGTCGCCGAATACCCATTAATAAACTTTCTCGGCACTTCCAGCCCGTGACTCGTCATAAGTTTTGAGTCGGACATTATTTGTTCAGCCGGTCCCGCGGCAATGACCCTTCCGCCGTCAATCACCGCCGCCTTATCCGAAACAGCGGCGGCAAAATCCATATTGCAGGTCGCTATAACAAGCGTCTGAGACAATCCCGCGAGCAGCTTAACGAGGTTATCGCGGTTTCGCGGGTCCAGTGAGCCGTCCGGCTCATCGAGCGTTATAATCTTCGGGGACATAGAAAGCACGGTAGCGATTGCCGCGGCGCGTTTCTGCCCGGCGGAAAGGTGATGCGGCGCACGTTCGGCCATCCCGGCAAGACCGACTTCGGCCAAGGCAAGATTGACTCGTTCTTTAACCTGTTGCGAATCAAGGCCCATATTTAACGGCCCGAACGCCACATCATCAAAAAGCGTCGGCATAAAAAGCTGGTCTTCAGGATTTTCGAGACAGCAGCCGATTCGTGAACGCACCTTTTTTAGATTGCCGTTTGTGATTTCCATCCCGTCAATGACCACCCTGCCCGTTCCCCTGACAAAGCCGGTAATCGCCAAAAGCAGCGTGGATTTGCCCGCGCCGTTGGGGCCTATCAGGGCGAGTCGCTCGCCATATTCGACATCGAGCGTGATGCCGTTGAGAGCAATCGTCCCGTCGGGATACTTATAGGAAAAATTTTCAACTTCTATCGCTTTTACCATAGCCGGCTATCCCAAAAGCGGTTTGACAAAAAAATACAATCCAAGAATAAAGCTTACGGCAATCACAACAAAGACGTAATCGACGACGCAGACTTGCAGCCGATTAATGGTTCGCCAGTTGCCGTCGAAACCACGCGCCTGCATCGCTGAGTTTATATGCTCAGCGGTATCGATGCTGCGGACAAACAATGAGCCGACCATAGCCGCGGCGAATTTGGCGCCCCTGCCGAAAGCCACCCCGCCCGCCGAGCGTGCGGCACGGGCACGCAGAATATGATGGGCGCTATCAATCAAAAGAAAAATGTAGCGATACAAAAATCCCATCTGGATAACCAGCAGCCGGGGTACGCCAAGCCGTTGAAGGCCCGCAAGCAGATTCGCAAAGCGGGTAGTCGAAATCAGCGCAATCAGGGCCAGCATAGTAACCACAAATTTGCAGAGGATACTCCAGCAACGAAGCCAACCGACGGTCGTGTGCCAAATCCACGGGCCAAAAACAATTGTGGCGGCGGTCCTGTCATACCATGGGCTGGTTAACGCCAGCACAAGCACGAACGGGCTGACATACAGAATATGCTTAAGCACAAAACGAAGCGGTATGCCTCCCATAACCAAAACGACGAACGGCCCGACCGCGTAGCAGAACAGGATACTGACCGAAGTGCGGGGCAGCGATATTACCACGGCGGTAAAAACAACCGTGACAAGAAATTTAATCCTCGCGTCAAGGCAATGTATCGGCGAATCCTGGTAGGCGAATTTGTCTATATACGCGTGGTGCATTTACGAACTACCCAGTGCCTTTGTTTGTTTTCTTTTCATCAGCGACATACCCGCCCAAACCGCCAGCATTGTCAGGAGCGAGCCCAAAACGCCCGCGAAGCTTGTCCAGCCCTTTGAAGTATCAGCCGATGCGCCACGCACGGTATAGTCGGGCAACAGCGTATATTTTGACTGCAACTGGTCAACCGCCGTGATTGTGGTATTTTCATTGGCGATAATCGGTTTAAAATCGGGCTGGTTGGGCCTTTCACGATAGCTCCACTCAAGCCCATCCGGCATTTTCGACGCCAGCAGTGAAAGCCCGGCGGCTGCAATCATCGCGAAGACCAGCAATGTCACCAGCACAGTTTTTCGGCTTAGCCGGATTTTGCCGGGCAGTGAATCCAAAACCAAATCGGGCCTGACCTGCTGAAGATAGCTGAGTACCGCCACCGTAACCAGACCCTCGACAAGACCAACGAGAAAGTGAACACCTATCATCGTTATAAGAAAAGTTGAGAAGGGAACCGCAAGCACGCCTGACAGAGCCGCCTCGATGGGAACTAAAACCGCTCCACTTTCCACAGCAACCACGCAAGCCAGCATCGCGCCGATGTATGTTCGCCTGCCGCTGCTTTGTCCCACGGTTATACCTTTGTAAAGAAAATAACCGACATAAGACGGTACAAGAGCCATATTGATGATGTTACAGCCGAGGGCAAGCAGACCGCCATCCTGGAAGATGAGGCACTGCACGATGATAACCGAAGAAATAACGATGGCCGCCAGATGCGGGCCTAATATAATCGCCAGCAGGACCGCCCCGACCATATGGCCGCTTGTGCCGGGCATAGCGGGAAGCTGAAAGTTGACCATCTGCGCCGCGAATATGAACGCGCCGAGAATACCCATCAGGGACAATTTATCCGAGCTGACAATCCTGCTGACTTTTCTGCAAATCAGCCCTAGCCCCCCCGCCGCAATCGCCAATGTGCCTGTGGCCACCGGCACCGACAACAATTCATTCGCCATATGCATAATTAAATTTTCCTTTCGGCGTCTGCCGTGCGCCATTCACATTTTGAGCAAACAACCAGCGCATAAGAATAACAAATTCTTATGAATCTAACAACACAAAATGGTCCTCGGAAAGAACAATCAACCCGTTGCTGCTATTTAGTGCTGGTGCCCCTGTTCTTCCGTATGGTCTTCGATACTCTGTCTCACGGGAGCCACACAGTAGATATAAACAAGTGGCAAGTCGCCGGTGTTCTTAATGTTATGAAGCGTATTGGGTGGTATGTAGCAAACTTTGCCCTGGCCGACTTCAAAAGAGGTTTCCTTCTCGCCGATAAGGGCTGTGCCTTTACCCGAAAGAAAGACAAGCGTCTCCTCGTGGGCTTTCGTGCTGTGCTGGCCGCACTCCTCGCCCGGTTTTAAATATACCCTGCCCGAGCGCATCCCTGACGTTTGCGGCATACCAGTTAATAACGGCTGATATTCGGGAGCATCCGTCAAATCGATTACCAGAGCTTTTCCTGAAGGCATCACATCCTTGTTATTATTACCAATTGAGCATCCCGAAACAAATATGCAACCTGCAAGACACACAAAAACCAGAGCAACAACCGTCCCTTTTACTCGCACACAACTCATAGTCAACACCTTTCACATACAATTAAATTGCTTTCGTTTACTGGTTACCTTCAAATGAGCCAATCTGTGACCCGTTTTTGAGACGCATCCTGACAATGAACCCCCTGCGTTCTTTCGGCGTGTACCACAATTCTTTAGGCACCGGGTACTTGTTGACACTGCTGGGGCACATGTCGCAATCAATATTGTCGCCAAGTTTTTCTTCAAGCCAGTCCTGGCTGAAATTCGGCCCCAAGCTGAAAATTACCCAGCTCACCGGCGAAACAAGAGGAAAGAAACACTGACAACCATTTCCCGCCGTTGGGTCGCATTCATTTCGGTTGGGATGCCACCCGCCACCATTGGGGTCTATGCTGCTGCTTGCGGGAAAATTATTGGGTATCCACAACTGTGCGCCATCAAATTTATCAATCTTATTAACGCTCTTAATTATCTCGCCGACGCTTCGATACTTATAGGTGTGGCCAAAGTGATACCTGTCTTCCAAACTCGTTGCCATCGCCTCGCCTTTGGGCATCGACGGCAGATAATGGCTTGTAATCAGCGCCCTGGGAAGCTGATACAAATGGTCCGTCAATCTGCCTGTAGCGCAATCATCCTGAGTTGGCGGGAATTTGCTGTTGTCATCAAAATACATATCCAGCGCAATACCTATCTGGCGAAGCTCGGCGTTAACCACAGTAACTTTGGCCTGCTCTCTTGCGCGTGAAACAGCAGGCAGCAGCATTCCCATCAGCAGCCCGATGATTGAGATAACAACCAGCAATTCAGTTAAAGTGAAACCTCGGTTCATCTGCTCACAGGCCCGGCGCCTGCTGGAGCCAGTGGTTCGCAAGTTCGACGAAGTCCGTGAAGTCAACCATGTAATCCGAATTAATATCACCGGGCAGATTGCCTCTCTTGTGTCCGCGGTCGGTCAATACCAGGCCGTTGCCGTCATAGTTGGTAACCCACAGCCGATATCCATCCGTATTAGCGGAGCTTTCCTGGTCGAAAATCGCGATGATGCTGATTTGGCCCGTCGGGCAGGCGTATCTTGTGAAGCCGTCACCGATGCCGAGAAGCAATGGGATAGTCCGGCCCGTTTTATCTCTAACCGTCAGTGTGCTATTGGGAGCCCAGTCGTTGGGGTCAGTGATATTGACATCATCGACGCGGACCAATCGTGCCTGGTAATATTCGCCGCCGGTCGCTCTGGTCTGGTCAAAGATAAACTGGTTGCTAGCGTCCTTGACCAAATTAAGGGTGATAGTTTCCGGCTGAGGCAATCCTGCCGCCGGGGTAACCAGCTCAACATTAAAGTCATAGAACGGGTCGGTATTATGCTTTTCATTGATGTTCGTCTTGCCGTTGTGGAACATATACCATCCGGTTACTCTTACCCTGTCGCCTATGTGGAAAGTGTAACCGGTATTGGGGTCGTGATTCGTACGCCACATTTCCGATAACCACTGGTCGGTAGTATATACCCCGCCCCCCATATAAACGTATCTTTGCGCCATATAAATTGCTGTGCCTGCGTGGTCGCTACCTTCACCCTGAATGTAAACCTGCCATTGGCCGCCCATGCCGGACGTGCTCGATGAAACGTCGAGCATCTCTTCCGGATTATTCAGGATGATTCCCGTAACGCTGACCTTGTCGGTGGTGCTGTATGTCCCGACGCCGTCCTCATCGACCGCCTGAAGCTGCCAGTTAGTCACTGCAGCAACGGTCGGCTCATCACCCTTGACTGCGGCAACAAAAGCCAGCGCCATCATTGCCACCAAAACCATAATTCTGTTCATAATCAACTCCTCCTAAAACCATAAATGTTATACGTTCAGCCAACGCGGCTTCCAATCTGCGCATACTAATATCAAATTAGTGCTACCGCGCCAATGGGTATTTTAACGAATTGAAAAAAATTTTAATAGTCAGACGTCTATGCGTTCCTGGACAGGTAATCCAAAACGGTCTGGAAACGCAGCTTGTGCCCGGCCTCCTCCTGGGCCAGGGCAAGCAGTATCTCTTTGGAATGAGCGTCTGAAGTCATACCCGCCAGGTCAACATAAAGCCGAAATGACGCATCTTCCTTTTGCATCCCCATAAGCAGTATATCTTTGTAGTCCATTTCAATTTCGGGCGGCACATAATCGGCCCTGTCATCCTGAAGCCCGGCCGGCGTCTTGTCCTTATTAACCACCCTGCCCGTCTTCATAATCTCAAGCTCAATTTTGGCCTTGTGTTCGAGTTCCTCAGCCGCCAGTTCCTCAAATACCTTTCGTATGCGGCGATTCTCTACTCGTTCCGCAAGCGCAAGGTAAAACCTGTTGGCATCCACCTCGCGGGCAACGGCCATCTCAAGAATCTCGTCGTCGATAAAATCCGCCATATACGCGACAGGATATATCGCGGACGTTCAACCGTCAATGCTGTTTGAGAACACGTAACGTTCGGGGATTACCTGTGGAAATACAGAAAATGCGGCAAAATTGATTGAGAAAGAAAAAGATTCCTTATCTCCGCACAAACATACTGCCTGGCAACTGCTTTATAAGGCCTTTTAGTCGAAGCGAGACGATTGAGGCGCTAACGCTGCCCGCAGGCAATTGTGAATCCGTGATAACCTGCTCAATATGAACAGGTTCGCTATGCAGACATTCATACACCGACTTTTCGCTGGCGTTGAGATTTAACTGGGCGATATCGAATAAAGGCATCTCGACTTTTGCTGTAAGCAAATCGGCCTTCTGATTGACATGTCCTCTGATTTTATCGCCTATGTACCCCAGCGATTCCATTATGTCATCGACGCAGTCAACCAGTTTGGCCCCCTGCTTAATCAGCCGATTCGCACCCCGGCTGAGCGGAGAATCGATTTTTCCGGGCATCGCCATAACTTCGCGATTGTATTCGAGGGCCGATTTGGCGGTATGAAGCGCGCCGGAATTACTGCCCGCCTCAATAACAATTGTCCCCAGTGACAACCCCGCAATTATCCTGTTGCGAGGAGGAAAATTTTCAGCCAAAGGTTCATAACGAAGAGGTAATTCACTGATGCATGCGCCGGATTCCGTAATCGAATCGAATAACTTTTTATTTTCGGGGGGAAATACATTGGCCAACCCACAGCCCTGGACAGCGATGGTGCGCCCGCCCGCCGCAAGAGCACCCTGATGAGCCGCGGTGTCGATGCCACGAGCCATACCTGAGCATATAGTAAAACCAGCGCCTGCCAATATGTGCGCAAATCGGGACGCCTGCTCGCTGCCGTATAAGCTACACCGACGAGAGCCCACTATCGCCACGCTGAGGTTGTCCGCCTCGATGAGAGTCCCCTTGACGTATAAAACGGGCGGCGGGTCGTAAATCAGTTTTAACTGGGCGGGATAACGTTCATCCTGAAGGTGAACAATCCATACCCCAAGCTTTTCAGCCAATGCTACCTCGGCATCTATATCTGTTTTGTCACGACTGGCCGCTATTTTCTCCGCGGTGTGATTACCTATCCCCTCAACCTTTGACAACTCATAAGCCGATGCGCCAAGAACATTTTCCGGCGAACCGAAATAATTTAACAGCTTGCTGAAAGTAACTGGGCCGACACCATCTGCGCCTGCCAGTTTCAGCCACTTCTCGATATCTGGTGAATTTGGGTGCAAGTCCGACATCCTGAAATAAACAAAATAATCTGACTAAAAGTATATGTCCCCCTTGTATAAGGTCAAGCCGAATTATCGGTGACGGCAAATTATAAGAATAAACGCGGAATATATCCAATACCGCATTTGCAACGCGATACTTGTTGCTAAGCGAACAAACCCTCGGCAATCTCGTAAATAAATACAGCTTGGGCTTGGCGGCATATAACAATCTGTCTTGTTATAAGCACTCATAATAGCGATTTTATGTTTTCTAATATCATAGTCTGCCTGGCACAAAAGAACAGAACCATTTGCAGGTTCACAACCTTTTGTTTAACAAGAGGTTACGTTTATTTTTGACCGATAAAACGGCTTTCTGTGCGATTAGTAGCCCTATGGGGTTGAAACGCACAAGATATTGTGTTATACTTATTGTTTCATGGCACGAATAGTAACTAAAACTCGGAAGAAGCAGGGCAAGGGCCGCGCATCAAAGCTGGCCACGGTGGTCTCACGTAAACCCTTCAAGACCTACGACGAGGCAATCAAGTACCTTTTCAACAGAACTAACTATGAGCAGGAAAAGCACTTACGGTACAACGTCGATACATTCAACCTGAAGCGAATGGAGCATTTGCTTTCGCTGGTAGGCAATCCACACACGAAAGTCGATACAGTCCACATAGCCGGCACAAAAGGTAAAGGCAGCACAGCTACGATGCTGGCAAGAATGATAGAGGCGAACGGCTACAAGGTGGGCCTGTACACTTCGCCGCACGTGGTCGACCTGCACGAACGAATTATCGTCAACTCTGAAATGATAAGCAGAACCGCAATGCTTGGTTTGCTTAACCGTATATACAAAGCGGTCGAAACCGTTTCAAAAACCAGCGCCCCCACTTTCTTCGAGATAATGACGGCGCTTGCCTTTATGCACTTCGCTGACGCTAAGGCGGATGTTGCGGTCATTGAGACAGGACTCGGCGGCAGATTAGACAGCACCAATGTGATAAAGCCCAAGGTCGTCGGCATTACCAATTTGAGTTTCGACCATCAGAAGCAGCTTGGAAGCACGATAGAAGAAATCGCAAAAGAAAAGGCCGGGATTTTCAAGCCGGGCGTGCCGATTGTAACAGTCCAACAGGACCCAAACGCAATGCGGGTACTTAAGGCACAGGCGGCGGCAGTTAAAGCGCCTCTCAGCGTGACCGGCGTGGACATCGATTTCTCACATCGCTTTGAAACATCGTCCGAGTACGGGCCGCATAATCGCGTGTGCCTGACAACATCCACCAGCAAATTTGAGCACCTTCGAGTCCCCCTGCTTGGGATACACCAAGCGGTAAACTGCGGTCTGGCCCTTGCGATGCTCGACAAACTCAAGGGTTGCGGGTTCGACATAGACAACGACAAAACGGTGGCAGGGCTTGCAAAAGTCAAATTGCCCGGCCGGATGGAGATGATTTGCGAGGACCCGCGAATTCTCATAGACGGGGCGCACAACGCCGCCAGCATCAGGGCGCTTATGTACGCGATAGGCCAAAGCATCCCCTACGATTCGATGATAGTAATCTTCGGCTGCAACGAGGACAAGGACGCAAAAGGAATGCTCCAGGAGCTGCAATTCGGGGCCGACAAGGTGGTATTCACCCGCAGCAACTCCGCCAAAGCGATGTCGCCGGATGAGTTGGTCGAAATGTATGCCACCATATCAGGCAAGATGTGCCAAAGCGCTCCAGCGATTGGAGAGGCATTGCGATTAGCTAAAAGCGCAGTGGGCAAGGAGGACCTCATTTGTATTACGGGCAGTTTCTATTTGATAGGCCAGGCCAAGATTCGTTTCAAGGCAAGCTAAACCTGTTAAGCACCCCATTTTCCCCATGCGCGTAATCAAGGGACTTGATGAAACTATCCATCGTCATACCGACGTTTAACGAATGCGGCAAAATTGGGGGCGACGTCGAATCCGCCTGCGAATTCCTCCAGGAAAACAGCTTTGAGGGAGAAATTATAGTCGTCGACGACGGCAGCAGCGACACGACGGTTGATGAGACCAAAAAAGCCGGCGAGAAATATCGCAATCGAGTCAATGTAAAGGTAATCCGAAACCAGCAGCACAACGGCAAGGGTTACGTCGTCCGCAGCGGAATAATGCAGGCAACCGGCGATTACGTGATGTTCGCGGACAGCGGCAGTTGCGTCCCCTTTGATAACACCCTGCGAGGGCTGGAACTGCTCAAGGCAGACAAATGCGATATCGCGCACGGCTCACGCAGATTAGCCAAGGCACACCTCATAAAAGACCAGGGGCTTTACCGGCATATCTGTTCGGCGATTTTTCACTGGTTTGTTATACACATAATGAAAATCCCAGTTGAACTCACGGATACTCAATGCGGCTTCAAAATTTACCGCGGCGAGGTCGCTCGCCTGCTTTACGGTCAGTGCATAACCGACGGATTTATGTTCGATATCGAAATAATCAGGCGAGCGATAAACCAGCATTACCGGATTGCGGAGTTTCCCATCGACTGGACGTGCGACCCGGACAGCCGATTATCCCCGACAAGGAGTTTTTGGCGAATACTTTCCGAACTGCTAAAAATAAGAAAAGCAACTTAAACAAACGTTCCGCATTATTTCGAGTAAAATTTTGCCTTGCCCCATCGCCCAAAACGCAGGATTCGACTGCCCGTCTTTTTACTTTTACTCGATAAAACCAATATCGCTGATATATCACGGTGTTTCTCACAAAAAGATCGCACCGCGTTAGCCGGCATCACCATAAAAGCGGTTGAAAGAGCGTCCGCCTCGGTTGCGGTCTTTGCCATCGACCAGGCGCCTGGTCTTGTAACCGGTTTTCCAGAACGAGGATTGATTATGTGCTGACCTTTGCGAAGTCCCGATGCGCTAATCGCCCTGCCCGACAAATGAATCTTCGCTATGAGCCGGCTGTAATCCGCGGGGTCCGACAATGATATCGGCCAGCCGGCTAAACCATCCGGAATACCAACTGGTAATATAGTGCTTTGACCCGCCGATATGAGAGCTGCCTTTATTCCCCACTCGCCGAGTAACTGCGCGATTTTATCCGCGGCGTAACCTTTGCCGACCGCGCCAAAATCAATCCGAACATCGTGGCCTTTCAATGTAACGGTGTGTTCGGATTCGTTAAGCACAAGAAACTTGTTGCCTGTCTTTTTAAGTGCGGCCTCAAGGTTCTTTTTCGATGGTTTACGCGGCGTCCGGTCTTTATCAAGCCAGCAGTCATACAACGGGCCAATGGTAATATCGAACGCGCCCTTTGTTTGCACAGACATCTCAACACTTGTCTGGAGACATTCAAAAGCCGACAGCCCGAGTTGCAGCGGCTGACCAGCAACAAGGGAATTGATACGGGAAACATCGCTGTTATCCATAAACCGGCTGAGATTATTTTCGATGCGGTCAAGCTCCTCAAACGCGGCCCACGCGGTCTGCTCGGCATAAATGGCATCACGATGAACTATGAATATCTCGAACGTCGCCGCCATCGCGTTATGCCGAAACCTCCTGAGATTGGCGATACCGCACCGGTCTTTTTCAAACGAGATTGTATCAGGTTGCTGCTCGGCCATAACTTGCTCTCATTTGACGGCCTGATTATCGGATTTGCTCGATTGCCATTGGTCCCACAGGTCTTTTGTTACGTAGCCGCGTAATTCAACCCGTGGCCGAAGCTCGATACCTTTATCAAACAGCGGAACATATAGATTTTTTTGTCCCGGCGGCGAAAGGTCAAACAGCCGGGTGATGAGCCGACCCTCAAGGCCGGCGGCCGCGATTACGACAGGGGCAGGCGAACGAATCTCATTAACATCATTATAATAGCCCACGTTTTTGAATGAGCGAAGATACCAGGGCAGCGGCCAATAATACCCATCGGGACAAACCACCAGTACCGGCATATCACGCCCTGCCGGGTACGCATTTGAAACATCATCGATTCGCCCGGCGATTGTCAGCACGTCTTTTGTCGGGTGAGCGTATACATAGGGATTACCCGGCTCGGCAAAAGAAATGAAATTCGCCACGAACGCCTGCAAAACAAGGTCCGTTGCGAACATCGCAAAAAACGCTGCCGCTATTACGCGAGACAATGTCCGCCCGAGCAAATTAACTACCGCGACGACGGCGACCGCCGCCAGCAGAATCATACCCTGATAAAAACTCAGCAGGCACCACGGCGTCTTATAGGGTATCGCGAAATAAACGACGGTCATTATCACTGTGTAAAAGGCAATAAATTTAAGCAGGTTTGAATCGAGGCCGGATACGCCGCGCCTGCTGATAATAACTAACAGGCCGACCAAAGCCATTACCACTATAAACCCTTCAGTCCACGGCGGCCCCATCCCGGCCTTACTGTAAATCAGCAGTTGCATGTAATAATACCACGGATGAATATGAAATTGATTATGGCCTGCTCGCTCAAAATATATCGCGTAGGTTCTGAATGAATCGATAAGTCCCGCCGGATTATTAAAAAAGGAAGAGTAAAATAATCCCCATACGACTACTGCGCCAGCAATCGCCAGGAGCAAATGGGCGGGACGCACCAGATTAAACGTAGGTCTGCCGTCTTTTCGGATTAGCAACACAACCGCCAACGCAATAATAACCGCCCCAAAGGCGATGACGGACGTTTCTTTTGTGGCGAAGCACAACGCCGTAAATACACCCGTTCGCAACGCCCATATCCACTTTTTACTGCGAGCGTATCTGTACCCACAGGCAATCATCCCGAAAGTAAAACACACAAGCAGCATTTCCGGAATATAGTATCGGCTGTAAAAAACAAACGCGGGCGAAATGGCAGTAAGCGCACAGGCAACCACCGCGACCGGCCTGCCAAGACCATCGAGCAGCAATAACGGCATCAGGACCAGAACCAATCCGAAAAACACAGGCACAATTCGCAGCGTGATTTCAGTCAGAGAAGCGTATGTATGCTGGCCGGAAAGCAAAGCGGGAATTAATGTAAAGTAATTCAACGTAGGCCCATGGAATTCGACAGGGTCATAGCGATAGTTGTTTGCCTCAAGCAGCTGCCCGAATCGATAAGCATGGACTGCTTCATCGCCGTGCATCGGGCGGATATCCAAACGGGAAGTCCGCAATGCTATGGCCAAAATCAGGACGGCTGATACTACAAGCCAAAATCTCATCTACTTCATTTCGCAGGCGTTTCCTTCGACAAGCTCAGGGCCGGCCGTAAACCTCGACCTCAATATAATTATTCAGGTCGTTGCTTGTGTTGCCGTTACTATAGCACCGAACGTAGCGGCCCACCACACCTTTGGCATCAATAAGCTTACCCTCGGAGGTTTCGACATAATTCCTGTCTTTGCCGGCACCAAGGCCTATTGTGTTGTCTGTGTCATTGTTAAAAATCGTATGGACATTTTTGATGAAATCCGGGTCGCCGGTGACCTGCACAATCACATCCTTATAAACGCGGGCCTGCTTGTGATAATGCCAAACAATGACGGCGTAGATATTGTATGACGCTCCAAGGTCTATTGTTATGTTTTGTTTTAACGGGCCTAATTCGACGTAGCTGCCGTCTGTAGCTTCTTTGTCCCCGTCGGTAATCATCTCGATTTCACCGATAATCGGCTGCTCATCTGAGCTTTTCACCGGCTTCTTAAACGCGACATTTGTCGTCCCTTTCGGGGCGTAAAACGGCTCTCTGGGTTTACCTATCGGCTTTTCGAGATTCGCGATACCCTGAAAATTCTGCGGCGTGCCGACAAACTGCGGCTTGGGCAAAACCAGCGGAATCGGCACCAAATCGCCGGCGGGTTTTGACACAGCGACATTGGCATCCGCTGCCGGGGCATTGCTGTCGGCGGTTTTGGTGTCGGCTTTCAGTGTTGCCGCGGCAACAAATCCCAAAAGTATTACCAACACTATACTTGCTGTTATGCGAACGCCCCTGCGTACCATTTTGCCTGTACCCTTCACCAAAATCAACCAAATGTATCGTCTATCCTATTGCCGCACCGGCAGCTTGTCAATCACAACTGACCGACTACTTGTACATCTCGTCAAAATACTTCTGGGCAGCCCCAACCGCAGCCCGCATCATATCCTCGGCCTTGGCGGTTTCGCGTTTGGCAAGAACCGCCATCAGGGCCTTGGTATTCAGCTCAGCGGCGGCCTTTGCGCAGGCCTCCCAGCTCAACACGCTTCTTATGACCCTGTCGATTCCCTGTTCAGCGTTATCATACGGGCGGGTCTGCATATCGTGGCCCTTCCAGCGGGCATATCCCGCCTGCTGAAGAAGACCGGCAATCGCGATATTCATACCGTTGATTCTCGTGCCGTGGTCAATATCATACTTGCCCGGCCCGCCGAGAATTATCCCATCATTGTAGCCCTGGCTGTTGAGGTGCATATGCACCATCATATCGTTGTCCAGCTCTTCGACGCTGTCGTAAACGTGGTCAAGACCAATCATTTCCGAATGGCCGAATTCCTTGTTGACGCCTTTATTCTTCAAGGAGACGCCAAATTCCTTCTCGATTCTCCTCCAGAACACAATAGCGCTTGCTACTGTCGGGATGAGCATCGCGGGGTGCCCTTCGTTGGGCTTTGGCTCGAAACCTATATGAAGGTTGCCGCCCTTTTTCTGCTCATACTTGCACAGGCCGGCGACGCTTTCCTTCAGGTTTTGATACATCTGTTTGACGCCCACGGTAGCGATGTCGTATCCGAACGAGCCGTTCCAGATAACAAACGCCGGCGCCTTGTTGACGTCGGGATGCCAGGCCTTTTTCAGCGTGCCGTATGCCAAATCGACCGTCTTTGTGCCTAATGCCTCACCGGCTTTTCTCTCGCTGGCGTCTAATGATGCGATACCGCCGTATGCAAAATGGGCGTGAGCGCCGGGCGTAATCATCGCCAGGTACAGCTTATTACTCACAAGAGCATCGCAGACGGCCGAGGCGTTCTTATCATCGACCTCGGCATCGTAGTGCATCTCGATACCAAGCTCGACATCCTTGGGCAGACGCGGCTGAACCTTCTTTGCCGTTAGTGCTATCATTTCAGGCGTTCCGAACTTGCTGCCGCCCCACTCAGGTCTCATATCACCCGGCACAAAACCGCCCTTGCCGGGATTGAATGTCCATCTGCAAATACTGTGCAATGATTTTTCCGCCATTTCATATTCTCCTTAGATATTCTTTAGTTATTCTTTCTATTCCTTGTTCGACAATCGATGTTTCAGAACGCTATTCCACCTCTTATACACCTCCTGGTAGGCCTTTGTCAATCTTCCGTTTGGTTCGATTTTGCTGACCGGCTTCAAACCCGCAAAGGCGTCCTTTATATCCCTGTATATCCCCGCCCCTATCCCTGCCCCGCGCGCGGCCCCCTGCGAGCCGTCGGTATTGTACAATTCCACGGTAGCCCCCGTAACCGTCGAGAACGCCTCGCCGAATAACGGGCTAAGGAACATATTGGCGTGTCCCGCCCGGACGGTCTTCACTTTGACGCCGGCGTTGTGCATTATTTCAAGACCGTAGTTCAGTGCAAAGACGATGCCTTCCTGCGCCGCCCTCAGCAGATGCGACCTGTTATGAATATTGAAATTCAGGCCGTGAATCGAAGCCCCTATATTGCGATTCTCAAGGGTCCGCTCGGCGCCGTTGCCGAAGGGAAGTATCGCAAGACCATCGGAACCCACCGGGGCCTTTGCGGCAAGCTCATTCATCTGGTGGTAGTCCATCGTGCCGGTGTTGTGTTTTAGCCAGCTATTGAGAATGCCCGTTCCGTTGATACACAACAGTACGCCATATCTCGGCTTATTGCCGGTATGGTTTACGTGGACGAACGTATTGACCCTCGATTTGGAGTCGTATTTTGCCAGGTCGGTAATGCCGTAAACGACGCCCGAAGTTCCCGCGGTTGCTGCTATCTCGCCGGGATTAAGAACGTTCAAAGACAAGGCGTTATTCGGCTGGTCGCCCGCCCTGTACGAAACAATTGTGCCCGCCTTGAGCCCTAATAGCTTTGCCGCGTCCTTTGTCAGATTCCCCTGCACCGAAAACGTCGGCGTTTGTTCCGCGACAAAATTAGGCGATATGCCGTAATATTCGAGCAGCATTCCGGCAAGACCCTCTTTTTTGAAGTCCCACATAATGCCCTCTGAAAGCCCGGAGGGGGTGGTCTTGATTTCGCCCGTCATTTTCATTGCGATGTAGTCGCCCGGCAGCATCATCTTGTAAATTTTCGCGAAAACTTTCGGCTCGTTGTCTTTGACCCATTTGAGCTTCGACGCCGTGAAGTTGCCCGGTGAATTCAAAAGCTCGGAGAGGCACTTTTTTTCGCCGATTGCCTTCATCGCCTTTTTGCCTATTTCGACCGCGCGGCTGTCGCACCAGATTATCGAGGGCCGCAAGACCTCCTGCTTTTTATCAACAATGACCAGTCCGTGCATCTGGTATGAGATTCCGATTGCCCTTACGTCTGCGGCATTGAAATTAGTCTTTGCCTTAATCTTCCCAATCGCGGCAATACAATTTTCCCACCACGTTTGCGGGTGCTGCTCCGCCCAGCCGGTTTTTTTGGCGATGATTTCCAGTTCCTTTTCGGGCGATGTAGCAGAACCGATAACAGCGCCCGTCTGGGAATCCAGAAGGGTCGCTTTTATCGACGAGCTTCCAACGTCAAAACCTAATAATAACGCCATACATCCATTCCTTCCTTATTTCTTAACTGTTCACAAATGCCAAGGGCTCCGCACCGGTCTCGACAACATCCTGTTTGCTTATCCATCATTTATGCTACAGGCCCCATTTCAGCTTTCGGCCCAGACACGCAGCATTATACCAGATTGTACAAGCAGTGCAAGACCTGTTTTTCAATTTCTGCGTCGGTAATCGTTTACTTTTGGCTTTTAATGCATTCGATGAAATTGGCTTTGTGATTAGTGCTTTTATAAATGCCATGGCGACCTCATCGGCCGGGCCAGCATTTTATCCGCCTGGGCATCATTTATAAAGCGTTCTTTGCCCGGGTCCCACTGCAATTTCCTGCCAAGCCGAACCGCGATACCGCCTAAGTGACAAACCGTGGCGGAACGATGTCCCGTTTCGACGTCCGCAACCGGTTTTGTCCGCAGCCGAATACAATCGAGGAAATTCTGATGATGGTCCTTGCTGCGATAAAGATGAATTTCATCTGGTCCTGTTGTTGACTGAACAATCGACGCCGGCTGCGAGAAAAATCTTTCCCTGCTTACGAATATCCAGCCGTCGGAACCCTCAAAGCGAACAGGGGATTCCGGGCCTCCTGCTTTGACCGTTTTGCATAACAGGCGAACCCCATTGGCGTATTTGTATTCTATCTCATAACTCAACGGCGTTTCAAAAAGTCCTTCTTTAGGAAACTCGCCTGCCCCGCTGACCTCCACTGGGCCGGTCAAATCCGTGCCGTTACCCCACTGAGCAATATCAATCGCGTGCGCCCCCCAGTTTGTTAATTGTCCCCATCCGAAATCGTAGATAAAATGCCAGTTGTAATGGCATCCCTGCTGGATATAAGGCCTGTATTGCGCCGGGCCGAGCCACAGGTCATAATCCAGCCCAGCCGGCGGCGGCTCAGTTTTCCATGTAAGCGGATTGGGCCTGCTGTTTTCAGGTATCTCGACTTTGATTGTTTGCAGCTTCCCGATTCGGCCATTGCGAACAAGCTCACAGGCATGCCTGAAATTATTATCCGACCGCTGATGGCTCCCCGTCTGTAAAACACGCTCGTATCGTTTTACGGCATCGCACAACATCCTGCCTTCGGCAACATTAAAGGCGAGCGGTTTTTCGCAATATATGTCTCTGCCCGCCTTTGCCGCGGCGATTGATATGGGCGCATGCCACTGGTCAGGCGTGCAAACCACTACCGCATCAACATCCGCTCTCGCCAACAACTCGCGAAAATCATTATATGATGCCTCTTCCGACAACCTGCCTATTTCCCTCGCCTCCTCACGATGCGAGTAATCAACGTCGCAAACAGCCACAACCTGTGAGGACTGCTTACGCAAAAACGCCTTGAGATTCAATACACCCTGGCTGCCCGTGCCGATTATGCCAATTGTAATTCTGTTGCTCGGCGCATCTTCGCCAAATACTGAAGATGGAACGATAACAGGCAACGCGCAGACCGCGCCTGCGGCAAACCCTTTCCGCAGAAAAGCCCGTCTTGATAACCTGTAATATTTTTCAGTCATTTTTTTGCATTAAAATAAAACGGCAGAGACCCTAAGTCCAAGGCCCCTGCCGTATAATCAGTTCATAAGAACAAGGCCGACAACTACTTGTTCTGCGTCATCTCAACAGCAGCCGGTTGCAAACCTGCCTTGGCAAGCACCGCGTAAACAACAAGACCGATAAAGAACGCTATGACCGGAGCCGGACTGATAAAGCCGAATTTTTCGGCGTTAATCATCGGCAGTATCGCAACAACAAATCCTATGGCCCAGGAAATATACCCCGCCAGGTTAACTCCCTTGCGAGGCCCGGCCCATTTTTTACCGCTCAGGAAATAATCCGCGACCATCGCGCCGCAAATCGGCCCAAACGACGCGCCGATAATGCTGAAAACACCGACAAGATTCAGCGCCCAGCCACTTGCCGCGAGAATAATCGCAATCACTCCGCCAATCGAAACCATAACGACCTTGTTTGCCTTGGGGAACATCGTGCCGATACTGTTGGCGGCTATAAATGTACTGAAACACGCGGGAGCAAAACTTGCTATCGCAAACAGTATGAACATCGATTTTGCCAAAAGCCCGCCCTGTGCGCCAATGACGGCGTCAAAGGAGAAGCTCGTCATCGCCGGATTAGCACCGTGAGCGCCCGCTATGGCTATCAGAGGCAAACCGCCGGCCACTATTATCGCCAGCATTATGCCCACAACTCCGCCCAATTGAACGTCTTTCGAGTTCCGATTACCCATACCGAAATCGACGCCAGCCGCGCCCGCGGTAGCGAAGAAACCCACAACAATAGTTATTATCGTTAGAAATCCTTCAGACGCGTCTGCGCCGGGTGTCGGCTTAAAATTGCCCGCCGAGCCAACGTTGGTAAAAAACACAAGCAGAATCATAATCAATGGGACAATCGGCAGGAATGTCGAGACCTTGCCGACATATTGAATTCCCTTAAGCGCGACAAATACAGCGAGGACCGTCCAGATTATCGACACGATGATGAACTTGGGCGTTCCCGGCGAGGCATCGACGCCAAATGCCTGGAGAATGAAACTCGTCGATACGGCTGAATTGACCGCAAGCCAGCCGAACTGCAAAAGCCCCATCAGCAGACCTGGCATTAAAAAACCGCCCACTGAGCCATACGTCGATGAGCCGACGACGTAAAGCGGGTAACCTGTCTTCATACCCAAAAGACCCGGGACCAAGTAAAACATGAAATAACATATCAGGGCGCCAACAACCAAACCGAGCAAGCTTAAGCCCAGCCCCGCTTTCGACAGCGTCCCGTCGGCTATCTTCATATAAAAGACAACCCAGAGGAAGATGCCCGCGTACACAGGGGCGGTGTTTTTGTACCACGGGGCGCGATTCCCGGGCGGATTTGGCCTGGCCATACTAATATAGCTTGGCAGCATTCCATTACTCATAATCGTTTCTCCTAACAATAATTTATAGTTGCACAACCCGGCTCGCCAGCCGGGAACATTTGTCTTTGCCGTCGAATCACTTAACCGCGGTCCTGTTCATCTCGGTCAAAGCAGCAAGATACAGATAAACTATTGCGAATAATGACAAGAGTAACGTGCAATAACGGTGAATCTGCAGCAGCACTTCCTGGCCGTGCGTGCCAAACAGCGGGAACATACTCACTACCGCTGATAAAATCACCGGCAGCGACAACACCAAGATAATCCAAAAACATATTCTGAGTTTAAGTTCGTGCTTTTCAGGTGCGACCACTCTTTTCGGCTGTCTTCCCAGAATCCTGTTAAGCAAAGGCCAGTAGTTTTTATCAAGACGATTCCTGTCCGCCCAAAGAACAGCGAGTATCGCTATACAAGCCGCGAAAACCGGCGCAGCCGTCGCGTGAATCATCAGCCACCAGCCCGATATCGCACTGCCAAAAATCACCCTGGGTACAAAGCCGGTTACGGCTAGGATAACAAAACACAAAATCGCAAGCAGGAAAACCAGCTTTCTCAACACCCCAACCAAGCTCCATTTCTGCTCGACGAAAAGAAGCGTCACGAAGAAAATCACCAACCGGACAGGATCGAGGATGCCAAGCGACCTGTCTTTGCCAAATACATCGTCGAACTTTGGCTTTGACACGACAAAATGCAGCAGTATCGCCGCAACCGCTGCCGCGAATCCGGCCACAGCCACCATGCGAAACATACTGACGTCCATCAACCAGCTCACTACTCGTCTCCAACAACGACCTTAGCCACAAAACCAAGCGCCTTTAGGGCATACAGGACCAGCACGCCGAGAATAACCAGCGACGACAAAATCGCCACGACCTTCAGCCAAGGCCTGAACACAAATGAGAACGCAAACGCCTTTGTATAAAATCTCGGCAAATCCTCGAAAGCGACCATTTCCCTGCCTGTAATATTTTTCAAGGGCGAATCAATCGAAACAAGCCCGAATAAAAACGGAGAATTAGTCGTGTGGCAATCCTGGCAGTTACGAACGCCCAGCGATTGAGCGGCAGGCCTGATGTCGTGAGCAATCGGCCACAAATACGGCTCCGCCATTTTATTATCCGCCGGCACAAGTTTCCCGCCCTCATCCACCGAATAAAGTTTGCCGCCCGTGATATAAACCGGCTTGGCGCCCGCATCAACTTTCGAGCCAAGCAAGGTCAGGATTTTAACGATGTCTTCGTCTTTCAAATCAGGCCAACTGCCCGTTTTTGAGAACGCCGTCTTCGTGATTACCCTTGAAGTGACCGACTTGACGGTTTCCATCGCCAGAGGCGTTATTACATTGCCGTCGCTCATCGTCGCCCAGTACGCGGGCCATAAAAGTTTGAACACACCGATTTTCCCGTCCTGTCCCTTTGCGAAAACCGGGTACAGCAGGTGAGGCAGGATTTCGCCTTCCTTGCTCGCGCCCGCGATACCCAGCGCATGGGCCCTCGCAGTCTTTGTCCGTATCGTATCATTCGTCGGCCACGGCCCTGAATGACACGCCGTGCAGCTCAATTTGTCAAAATGTGAAGGCGGGATACCCGTGTGTTTCGGCGTCGGCGCGGCAAATCGTCCGGCAACGGGCTTCTCACCGTTCTTACCGAGGTGACAGCCCTCGCACGATGAAACCGTTGTTAAAGGATTATTGCTGTCCCGCGACTCGACTGCGTAGCCGCGTGTGATGTTATGGTCAAGGCCGTTACGATGACAATCCGCGCATATCAATCCGGCGGCAAGATGAACGTCCTCATCCGAAATCCATTTTTCCGTTTTGCCGTCGCGGACGTCAACATTCGAATGGCAGAAGTAACATCGCTGCTTAGGCGGCTCTCTGCGGATATCAAAATCGACCCAGTCGTTGTGGCCGAACGCCTGTTTTCGGTACTCGACAGCCGGCGGCTTGACCTTAGGATCAGCAGACACATAAGACGCCCTGAAATCGTATTCAATGGGCAATTTGCCCATTGAGCGAGTAACATAAGCGAATTCACAGGATGCAGTCGCCGCCCAGCGGTAATTGCCTCGGATTACATTAATCGAATATCCGCTCGCCCCGCCCATATCTATCCCCGGGCTGCCGTCGTGGCAGGCGAGGCAATTTATCTCCAGCTTGCCCGTAACATCCGAACGCAGCGTCTCTTCGGGATTCTCGCTTTTATCGACCATTTCGCCGATGCCGCCCCCCGGCATCTGCCTGCCGAATGACTCCAAAAACGCCATCGGCGTCAGGCCTATCTGCTCAGGCCTGAATGTCCCCGGCCATTGACGGTATGACAATGGTATTTGGGTCGCGCTTGTCGGGTCCGCGAATATCCAGGGCTGTCCCTTTCGGCCCGGGTTAACATTCGGGTCAATCGCGTTGAAATGCCAGCCGGCGCCGATTTTGTCGTAACTGTGGCACGCCCCGCAGGTCTGCTTCGTTGAGAAAGGCAGCACAGGGTCGGCATCAGAATGAATCTGGTCCGGCTCTTTGCCAGCAACCGGTTCTGAAAGCAGCGGTATCAAATGAACGAAATTGCTCCTGCTGCCGTCGGGGGTATCGCCATCCGGCTTCGCACCGACAGCGATTCCTGTCATCAGGACGACCACTAAAAGCAACGCCTTAGCCATCAATCCATTTCGCAATGTTCAACCAATCCCTTGAACAATTAAACCTTAAATTCTTCCGGCTTGAATTCGAGCTTGCAGCCCGCCTCGACCGCATCATTAACCTTCAGGACCGTCGCCGCGGTCTCATAGCCGACCTCGGCGGGACAATTCAGCTTCTCTTTGCCGCGAATCGCATTGAAGAAATTCTCCAAATGCGGCTTGTGATACAGGTCTTTGAATACTGCGCCGATCTTATACATATCCGGTGCCGCCGATTCACGCACGTCAACTAATGCACCCGAATCGGATTTTTCTTCCTTCTTTTCAGGAGGCGCAACTAAGTAACCTTTCTTGACCCACTCGTCCCACTGTGGAGCCGTCGGCTCACGATATGCCTCCCCCCTGCTGCCCGCCTCGGAAATAACCAGTGTGCCCTTGTCGCCCATAAACGTCTCGTAGTAGCCCTGGCAGCTATTGGTCGTGATTGTCTGGTAATAAGCCCTGACAACCCCCTTCTTCGTTTCGTATGTATAAACAGCCATTACATTATCATACCACTCATGGTCTTTCTTGTCGTAGTAATCGGTCCCGCCGCTGGCAATAACAACTTTCGGCGTCGCTTCGAGGAACCAGTTGTAAATATCAATCTGATGTGAACCGAGGTCAACTATCGGCCCACCGCCAAGCCCCTTATACCATCGCCAGTTACGGAATTGCTCCATCGATTTGAAGCCGTATTTTGTCAGCGTCGCTTCATCGATACCCTTGCCCTGTGGAAAACCTTTCGTCGGCTGAACCGAGCGATTCCACTGCCCGTTAACAGTCGTGATACGACCGAGGATTCCAGCTTCTTTCAGGAGTTTATTATAGCAGTGGAGATAACGAGGATTGCTTCGTCGCTGATGCCCTATCTGTAACAACTTGCCGGTTTCCTTCGCCGCCGCAACCATTTTGCGGGCGCCTTCCAGCATGTTCGACATCTCCTTCTCGCAATAAACGTGCAGACCCGCTTTCAGACACGCCACCGTATGCTCTGAATGCCAGAAATCAGGCGTCGCGATTATGACCGCCTGCAAATCCTTTTCCTTATCGAGCATCTCTTTGTAATCGGTATAGACGTTATGCTCGTGCTTATACGCCTTGAGAAATCTTGACGCGTTTTGCTGATTGAAACTCGTCCAGATATCGCACAGGGCTTTGAACCGCAGACCCGGTATTTTTACCGCCGCCTCAAGCAGCACCCTGCCCTGGTCGCCCACGCCTATTATTGCCACGTTTATATCGTCTGATTTGGAGCTGGTTACCGTTTCCCCAAGAACCATAGGCGAAAAAATCAGCCCCGCCCCAATCGCCGCTGTCGAACGAATGAATTCCCGTCTGTTAATCCCCGTTGTTGTCTTATTTTCGTTCATTTTAGCCCTTTTCAAAACCCGACCAATACCGTTTTATCCCCGCCCGACAACGCCCTTTAATAATACCCAAATCCCGCTGGCCAGACAACTACAAAGTCCAGCCCTCGCGGTACTTGCGGCCGAGCAGTTCGTTGGCCTCCGGGATATTGGTAACCTTCATATTTGGCCCGTCCCACTCAATCCGCTTACCCGTGCGTATTGCGACATTGCCTAACAAAACGGTTTCCGTCAGAGGCCCGGCGTATTCAAAATTCGAGCATGCCGGCGGACCGCCCTTGCAGGCGTCAATCCAGTTCTGCTCGTGTGTGCCTGTTATTCGCGGTATGCTTTGAGTCGGTTTCTTATAATCCTTCATTCGCGACTCAGGGACGAGCCGGCCCTCTACTATCGTGCCTTTATCACCAATAAGGATAATGCCGTTTGCCCCCAGATTTCGTTCCTTTTCCAGTTCCGCCGGGCGAGGTGGTTTCAAACCGCCATCAAACCAAGTCAGTTTCACGGGCGGCATATCCCCCCGAGCGGGAAACTCGTAACGGACAATTTCGGCATCCGGATACGTTTCTTTGTTTTCCACCTTCTCCCACATCTTCACTACCCGCGAGGAAACATACGCCTCGACGGAGGTCGGATGCCCCAGCTTCAGCGCCCAAAAAACATAGTCAATTTTATGGCAACCCATATCGCCCAATGCGCCGGTTCCGAAGTCCATCCAGCCCCGCCAGGTAAACGGATGATACGCGGGATGATAAGGCCGCACAGGCGCAGGTCCCAGCCATGTATCCCAGTCCAGCCCTTCAGGCATCACAGGGGCAGTAACAGGTCGTCCGATACCCTGCGGCCAGACGGGTCTGTCCGTCCAGGCGTATGCCTCATGAACATTGCCTATAGCGCCTGACCAGACCAACTCACACAACACCCGAATATCCTCGCCCGAATGTTCCTGATTGCCCATCTGGGTGGCAACTTTGGCCTGGCGGGCCGCCTCCGTGAGTTTATGCGCCTCTTCAACCGACCACGTCAACGGCTTCTGGACATATACGTGCTTACCCATTTTGATGGCCGTCATAGCAATCACTGCGTGCGTATGGTCGGGCGTAGCCACAACCACGGCGTCGATATCCTTCACCTCGTCGAGCATCTTGCGAAAATCTTTGTATTTCTTCGCGTTCGGGTGATTTTGAAAAACCTGCCCCGCGTAACGCCAGTCCACGTCGCAAAGAGCAACGATATTCTCACCTTCACAGGCCTTGATGTTCTCCTTGCCCTGACCGCCTATACCCACCGCAGCTATATTCAGCTTTTCGCTTGGCGGCTTGAAGCCGGCTCCGCCGAGAACAAACCTCGGCAGAATCGTAAACCCGGCAATCGCCGACGCGGTTCCCGCCACAAAATCCCTGCGTGAAATACCGTTACTCTTCATAAATCAATCCTCAGTTTTTTACAGCGTCCAGCCCGCCCGATACGGCGGATTGACGAACTCATTGGCTGTCTCGTCATTCGTAAACTTCATATTTTCACCGTCCCATTCGAGCACTTTATACGGGTTCAGCATCGCCAGGTTTCCCATCACCACGGTTTCCGTGAATGGCCCCGAATACTCGAAATTCGAGCTTGCCGCTGGGCCGCCCTTGCAGGCCTCAATCCAGCTCTTCTCGTGTCCGTCAATGCCGTCTTTGATTCTCGGCAGTGACTTCGCCGGCCTCTTGTACGCTTCCATTTTGCTCTCCGGTATCAAACGCGGGTTCATACCGTAACAGCCGCACATTATCTTGCCCTTGTCGCCGACAAACAGCACACCGCCGTCTTCGTCGCCCATCTGTCGACCTGGCTCAAGGTCTTCGGGTCTGGCCGGCATCAGTCCGCCATCATACCAGTTAATTTTCACTTCCGGCATCTTGCCTCTCGCCGGGAATTTATAGCGAACGATACTCGCCTGCGGGTATGTCTCACGCACGCCGACCTTGCCCCATCCCTCGCCCGACATCCTCGTCGATGTGCATGCCTCGACGCTTATCGGATATTTCAGCTTCAGCGCCCAGAACGCCGGGTCAAGAATATGACAAGCCATATCGGCTAAAGCCCCGCCTCCGAAATCAACCCACGCCCTCCACGCGAAAGGATGATATGCCGGGTTGTATGGTCTTTCCGGGGCAGGCCCAAGCCAAAGGTCCCAGTCAAAACCTTCAGGAATCGGCGGCGTTTCTTTCGGCCTGTCTATTCCCTGCGCCCACACGGGCCTGTTTGTCCAGGCGTGAACCTCGCGCACCGACCCAATCGCCCCGTCCCATATCCACTCGCACATCAGCCGAATACCCTCGCCTGAATGTCCCTGGTTACCCATCTGCGATGCGACCTTATACTGTCTGGCCGTCTCGGTCAGTTTCCTCGCCTCGTAAACCGTCCGCGTCAATGGCTTTTGAACATATACGTGCTTGCCCATCTTCATCGCCATCATCGCCGCTACCGTATGCGTATGGTCAGGCGTCGCGACTATCACCGCGTCGATATTCTTCATCTCTTCGAGCATCTTGCGAAAATCTTTATACTTCTTCGCATCTGGATACTCATTAAAAACCCTTACCGTCCCCGGCAGCTTTTCGTCAACATCGCAAAGGGCAACTATATTCTCGCCCGCGTCCGCGCATTTACGAGTATTATTGCCTCCCATACCACCCACGCCGATTGTCGCGATATTCAGCTTTTCGCTGGGCGGCTTCTTGCCGCTTACGCTTTCGCCAAGCACATAACTCGGAATAATCGTAAACGCCCCCGCCGCCACCGCCGAACCCAGCAGTTCCCTCCGTGACATACCATATTGCTTTTCTTTGCCGACGTTTTCATTAGCCATGATAATATCTCCAGTTTAGTATCGTGTATAAAACCGTTAATTGCCCTGTTTAAGCAGTTTCTTCGCCTGTTCACGCACCGAATCATTTGTTGTGCCGTCTATAACCTTCTGTAAAATCTCTTTTGTCTGGGCCGAAACCCTTGGAGCGTTCTTTCCCCTCTCTTCGGCTATCTTCACAACCGCCGCCTCTGCCTCTTCTTTAAGCTCCTTGTCACCGAGATAATCAGCCGCCATTTGCATCGCCTCAAAACTATCTGTGCTCCCAAGACCCGACAGCACCATTTTTTTCTCGGAAACATCTGCCGCAAGCGACATCGCGTCCTTATACATCTTCATCGTCTCTTCAGCAGGCCTGTTGCTTTTCAGCCCTGCCAGCCGGACATAACCGCGAAGAGCTAATGTCTTGTGCACCTGGTTTTCCGACGTCTGCGCAACCTTCAGCAAATCCGCCGCCGGCGCCGCAGTAGGCCAGTCCGAAAGTGCCCTCACCGCCGCGTCCTTAATCTTGTCCTCTTTGTCCCCAAGCGACTCTCGCAGAACCGGCAAAGCCGTCTCGTCGCCAATTCTGCCGAGAACACTCAGCAGCGAGCATTTCGCATCCAAATCCTTCGCCGTTGGTAACGCCGCGAGAACCATCTGGGCCTGTTTTTTGTCTTCCGCGATTTTGTGAGCTACAACGACTACTGTCTTCTCAAGCTCACCCCTGTCATTGCCCGAAGCGGCCAATTGCAGTTCAATAAGTGCAGCAATATCCTGCGGCCCCGCCAGTGCTCGCAGCGCCTTGATTGATTCGATTCTCACCTTCGCGTCCGCGTCTTTGGCTGTCTTCATCAGCACAGACACCGACGCCTTTATATCACGCTGCTCGCAACTGCGAACAAGCTCAATCTTCGCCTTCGGTTCAGCGTCCGGCAGCTTTTTCAAAATCGCGTCGTCAACGTCAGGACCGCGCAGCCGATACAAGCTCTCCTGTGCGGCCTTTTGCTCATCCCCGCCGCTCGCAGCAGCCGCCGCGACAAGCATATCGACAGACGATACGTCGCCTAATGTCCCCACCGCCTTAAAAGCCGTAACCCGGACAAAATCGTGTGAGTTCTTTGTCGCGGCCAGAACCGCCGGCAACGCCGCCTTGTCCCCGCAATCCGCCAGGGCTGAAATAAGTTGCGATTGTTGCTCCGCAGCCAGATTCGGCATCTCGCCCGCCGCCGCCTTTATCACATTTGTCTCTGCAATGTCCTTCAGTGTCGCTATCGCAACCGTCTGAATCGGCTTGTCGGCTGACTTCAGCATCTCAACAATCACTTCACTGGTTTTGTCGCCCGCAGTCACTACCATCCCTCTCGCCGCCGCGACCCGAACAGGCATCGGTTCGCCCGCTGCAAATAACTGTTTATAAATCGCCGACGCCGCATCCTTTTGCCCCTTGGCCGTAAGCCGGTCCGCACAATGCAAATATGCGTCAATAGCCACCGTTTTTACCGCGCCTGTCGCCTTGTCTTTGACCATGGCAATCGCAAGTGTTGCCATTCGGTCATCTATCCTGCCCAAAGCAGCAACTGCCGCGACCGCGACTGTTTCGTTGGCGTCATTAGTCAGTTTCGCCAGCGCATCGACCGCCTTCTTGTCGCCGCGAACTCCAAGCGTGTTTATGATTCCAACCTTTGCCTTGCCTTTGGCCTTCGACAACGCGTTGCGCAGCGCATCATCCACCACCGCCCCAGGTATCCGTTCCATGGCGTAACGAGCCATATCAGAATATTTTTCGTCCGTCAGCATCGAGGCCAGCGCAGGAACCGACGCCTCCGTCCCCACAACGCTCAGCTCTCTGCACACAAAATCCTTCGCCGCGTAACTGGCGTCCGATTTGAGAAAATCATCGAGCTGCTTTTCCATCGCCTTCATTTCGCCCTTGCCGCTCGCGTCGCGAACCATATCGCCGATTTTGACAAGGTCCGCCCGGCTTTGACTGAAATCGTACGTCTTAATCTTGCTTAACAACTGGCCAAATTCGTTGGAATCGGCAGCGTATATAACCCCGCCAAAACACAAAATGACGGCTACAATGACTGAAACTTTTAACAGGCGATTCATATTTTATTCCTTTCTCTTATTTGCTTTCTTTAACAGGTGTCGCGTCAACTTTCAAATCCCCCAGCGCAAACTGGATGCCGTCAAGCTCATGCTGCAGTATGGCGGGACGGTAATATATCTCGTTATTATGCCCAAGTCCGCAGAAAAATACCCTCCCCTTGCCGTAATCTTTTATCCAGCTCACAGGCATATCCCGGTCGCTCTCCATCGCTCCTTTGGCATTCTTCGTCGCCGGGTCATCCAAATCGAGCGTCAACAAAATACGACGGTTCTCAACCGGGCTAAGCTTCTTCTGACGATAAATCTCGTCCCTGACTTTGAATCCCTCCCCCTTAAACGCCGCGTTCAGCGGATGATTCGGCTCATAATTCTTTATCGCCCACACCCCGCCGGCCGTCCACGGGTGCGCGATAAACTGCCCACCCATCATTTCCGCCGCCTCGGGCCACGTATAAAAATTGTCCGTCGCCGCGTGTAAACCGATGATGCCCTTACCGCCCTTTACAAAATCCATAAGGGCCTTGCGCTGCCCCGGCTCATTGAAATCAAGCTTCGTCGTATTGTTAAATAATACCGCGTCAAACTCCGCCAGCTTCCCCGCGTCGAACATATTCATATCGTCGCTGAAAACAACGTCATACGCACCGGTCTTCTTGCCCATAAGCTCAATTGCCTTGTTCGCGACGGGAATGCTCTCGTGGTAATATCCCTTGCAAAGCCAGAACACTAATATCTTTCTCGGCTTGGCCGGCTTAGCAGTCGCTTTTTCCGGTGCCGCCGCCTCAATCTTAGCCGCTATTTCATCCGAAACCGGCTTTAACTCCTTCGGCGAACCATCCGCCAACGCGCTCCTCGCGCTGATTGCCAACCATACAAAAATCAAAACTGCCACACCACCCAGCAACAATAACTTCCCGTATGTATCACAGCATTTCATTTTATTCACCTTTCCTAATTATCGCTTACATATACAAATGCCACGGGCTTCTCATCGGCCGAGACAACATCCGGTTCGCCTCTTCATCGCCTACGATAACCTCTTTTTCCGGGTCCCATTTCAGCTTCCTGCCCGTCAGCATCGCAATTTCACCCAATAGCGCTGGCGTCAGCGACCGGTGCGCCACCTCCGCGGGCGTAATCGTCTCTCGTCTGCTCTTGACACAATCCAGGAAATTCTGATGATGGTCCTTACTCTCGTACAAATGAATCTCGTTGGGCCCTATTACCTCATCCACCACGCTTTTCGGATTCGCGTGTATCGGCTCATCTCGCGTAACGTGGAGCCAGCCCTTGTCCCCGTACCAGCATGTCCCCATCCCGTGCGGCAGTTGCCTGTCGTTGGCGATTATCATCGTCAGCCCGTTAGCGTATTTCGTCGTTACCTTATACTGATAAGGAACGTTAAATATCCCGTCCTTCGGATATGTCCCCTGCCCTTCTATCTCCACCGGCCCCGTCCGCTCAAGGTCAAGCGCCCAATGCGCGATATCAATATGATGACCCGCCCAGTCGGTCAACTGCCCGCCCGAATAATCCATAATCCATCGCCAGTCCCAGTGCAAAATTCCCCTGAACGGAACCCACGGTGCGGGCCCTAACCACATATCCCAGTCAACCCCTTCAGGCACCGGCTTAATCGACTCATTGCCTCGCGTGCTTCCCGTCGGCAAACCAACCTCAACCGTATGAACCTTGCCTATCCTGCCGTTGCGGACCAGCTCGCACGCCCGCCTGAAATTATACACCGACCGCTGCCAACTCCCCGTTTGCCAAATCCTCCCGTATCGCTTCACCGCGTCGCATATCGCCCTGCCCTCGCGAATCGTCCTCGCCAGTGGTTTTTGACCGTGAATATCCTTGCCCGCCTGCGCCGCCATAATAACAGGTATCGAATGCCAGTGGTCAGGCACAGCCGTCGCTATGATATCTATATCGCTTCTCGCAATCACATCGCGAAAATCCAGGTACGTCTTACAGTCGTTATTGCCGTATTTGAGGTCAACCTCCGCTTTGGCCGTCTTCTGATGTTTCACATCTATATCGCAGACTGCCACAACCAGCGCCTCTGGTTTACCCAGGAATCCACGCATATCCCACGTCCCCTGGCTGCCGACCCCAATCATCCCCACGTGAAGCTTATTGCTCGGCACAACCGCCCCGTCGGCTCCGAATACCGACGATGGTACAATATAAGGTATCGCCATCGCCCCCGCCGCCGCACCTGCCGCTGTCCTTAAAAAACCCCGTCGATTTACTTTATTGTTCTCTGGCATCGTTATGTCCCCTTTACAAAAAATAATTACACCTGCCACGGGCTTCGCATCTCTGTGCCAAGCATCCTCGCGGCCGTCGCGTCATCGATAATTTCTTCCGTCTCCGGCTTAAACCGTATCTTGCGCCCAAGCAGCATCGCTATCTGCCCCAGGTGCCCCACCGTCGCCGAACGATGCGCAATCTCCGCGGGCGCTATTGTTAATTTTCTGCTTTTTACACAATCGAGAAAATTCCGCCCGTGTCCCGGCGACTCATACAGCCGTATGTCATTCGGCCCGATTTCCTCTCTCACCACGTCCTTCGGCGCCGAATCCATTCCTCCGCGCGTAACGCAAATCCACCCTTTTTCCCCGTACCACTTCACTCCGCTTTCGTCCGTCCACTCTTTTCCCAGTGCGTATTTTATCCTGCTGGTTATCAGCATTGTCAGCTCATCGGCGTATTTCACATTTACGTCATAATCCGTTGGACTGTTCCACACGCCCTTCTTTGGAAACTCTCCCTTGCCGTCCACCTCCACCGGCCCCGTGTAATCAAGCCCCATTGACCAGTGCGCTATATCAACATGGTGCCCCACCCAGTCCATCAATTGCCCGCCGCCGTAATCGAGGTTCCATCTCCAGTTCCTGTGTACCCTCGCAGGACAATATGGCGCGTATGGTGCCGGTCCAAGCCAGGTATCGTAATCAAGCTCCGCCGGCGCAGAACCCATTTTCTCCTGCCCTTTGGTCCCCGCGAAATCCCTGTGCCCCGGATACAGCGCAACCTCAATATGCCTAATTTTGCCTATCCTGCCGTTTCGCACCAGCTCACACACATACCGGAATCTTTCCTCCGACCGCTGCCAGCTCCCCGTCTGCCACACCGTTTCATATCGCTTCACGGCATCGCACATCGCCCTTCCCTGCTTCAAATCGTGCGACAATGGCTTTTCGCAGTAAATATCTTTGCCGGTTCTGGCCGCCTCTATCCCTATTATTGCGTGCCAATGGTCAGGAACACTTATCTCCACGGTATCGATATCGTTTCTCGACAGAACCTCCCTGAAATCCGCGTAACCGGCACAATCCTGGTTCCCGTAATGGCTATTCACCATATTGATGCCGTCACGCAGATTATTCTTGTCGATATCGCAGATTGCCACTACCCGGCAGTCGCCCTCCTGAAGAAACTGCCTCATATTCGACGGCCCCTGCATCCCCAGCCCGATGCCTGCCATCGTAATTCGGTTGCTCGGCGCAACACCCCCGTCACCCCCAAGTACGCGCGCAGGGATTATATATGGAAGTGCAATACCGCCTATTGCGGCACCGGCCGTCTGCTTTAGAAACCGGCGCCGATTCAGATTAACATTCATCTAAATCAACAACCTAACTAAACCAATTGTCCGGCGTGGTTTATTTATCAAACTGAGCGTCGAACGCCAACTGCGACGGCTTGAAGTCCGCCCTCTTAATGTATTCGCACGCCTCTTTCGCTCCGTGCTCTCGGTCCATCCGGCTGTCTTCCCACTCAACTGAAAGCGGCCCCTGGTAACCAATGTCATTCAAAGCGACGATTATCTCCTCGAAATTTATATCGCCGTGCCCTATCGACCGGAAATCCCAGAATCGCCTCGGGTCGGCAAACTCCGTATGACCGCCGAATACCCCGACCGTCCCATCCCCATGCCCCCACCACGCGTCCTTCATATGCGTGTGAAAAATCCGCTTTCCAAACGTCCGTATGAACTTCACGTAATCAACCCCCTGATACCCAAAATGGCTCGGGTCATAATTGAACCCGAACGCCGGATGATTCTTCACCGCCTCCAGCGCCCTCTGCGCCGACGCGATATCAAACGCAATCTCCGTCGGGTGAACTTCCAGAGCAAACTTTACGCCCTTCGATTTGAACGCGTCAAGAATCGGCTTAAACCTCTTCCCGAAATCCCTGTACCCCGCCTTTATCATCTCCGGCGAAACAGGGGGGAAAGAATACACATAGTGCCAGATTGAGCTGCCGGTAAAGCCGTTTACGACTTTTACGCCGAGGAGTTTCGCGGCTTTGGCGGTATCGATGAGCTTCTTTGCGGCTCTCTGCCGAACGCCTTCCGGCTCGCCGTCGCCCCAGACGTCCGCGGGCAGTATCGACTTGTGACGCCCGTCGATATTGTCACAAACCGCCTGGCCTACTAAATGCGTCGATATCGCGTAAACCTCAAGCCCATGCTTTTTCAGCAATTTACGCTTCGATTCACAATATTTTTCGTCCGCCAGCGCCTGGTCAACGTCGAAGTGGTCGCCCCAGCAGGCCAACTCCAGCCCATCATATCCCCAACTCGCCGCCTTCTCCGCCAGGACCTCAAGAGGAAGGTCAGCCCATTGTCCCGTGAATAACGTTACCGGTCTTGCCATTGCTTACTCCTTTCAGTCGTAAATTGCGAATTGAGAATTTAGAATTGAGAAATATTTTGGTTTCCGCTTGTGTTAACTTTTCTAAATTCAAAATTCTTCATTCTAAATTCTTAATTATTTTTTCATCGGCGTCCATTTTTTTGCGCTTTTTGCGCTTGCGACCACCGTCTCGATAAACAATATGCCGCGAACGCCCTCGTTGACGCCCGGGAAATCCTTCTCAAGCTCACTGGGCTTGTCGCCCGCAATCGCGCACTTGACCGTCTCCGCGAAATTGCGGTAATTGTTCGCGAACGCCTCAAAAAACGCCTCCGGATGCCCGAATGGCAATCGCGTCCCGCGACCAGCCGCTGCGCTGTATTCGCCTATGTAGCCATTGCCGCGTTTCCAGACCTGCTCAGGCGCGTTCATCGCCCTTGTATGCAGATAATTAGGATGCTCCTGATGCCATTCCAAACTCCCCTTTTCGCCGTGGACCCAAATAGCGAGGTTATTTTCTTCGCCTATCGAAATCTGGCTCGCGTGCAAAACACCCTTTGCCCCGTTATTGAACTTGAGCAGGCAGTTGACATCGTCGTCGAGCTTTCGGCCTTCGACGAACGTCGTCAGCTCCGCGCAGATATGGGTGATTTTCAATCCCGTGATGTATTCAGCGAGGTTCGCCGCGTGTGTCCCTATGTCGCCGACGCAGCCGCCCGCGCCGCTTTGTTTGGGGTCGGTTCTCCAGCCGGCCTGCATACTGCCTGTCCGTTCCAAAGCCGTCGCCAGCCACCCTTGCGGATATTGCACAACGACCTTGCGTATGCCGCCCATATCGCCCTTCTTGACCATATCTTTCGCCAGCTTCACCATCGGGTAGCCGGTGTAATTGTGCATCAGGCCAAAAACCTTGCCCGTGCTTTTAACAAGCGACTGCAACTGCTTGGCTTCCTTGCTGGTAATCGTCATTGGCTTTTCGCACATAACGTGGAATCCCGCCTTGAGGAAATCCCTCGCGATGGGAAAATGCCAGTTATTAGGCGTCGTTATCGAGACGAAATCAATCCGCTCGCTTTCAGGCAGCTTCAACTCCGATTTTATCATCTCGGTATAAGTGCCGTAAACCCGCGCCTGGTCGAGCGCAAGCTCTCTGCCCATTTGTTCGGATTTTACGGGGTCGATATCGAATGCCCCTGCGACAAGCTCGATTTCGCCGTCTAAACGTGACGCCTTGCGATGCACGTCCCCGATAAATGCCCCGGGGCCTCCCCCAATCATTCCCATCCTCAACTTCCGGTCGAGTTTCATAATCACTCCTTTCAAGATTTATCCGCCCGTCAGTGTGGCGGATCCGACCTTTATCCGCCGGTCACTTTGGCGGAATCACAATCGTTTGTTGGAGTTTACTATATGCGCAAGCCCCCCCACTGTCAATACGCCGAATTCGTATTTTTACCTTGCCACCAGGCAACACTGAAAACACTGACTAAAACACGGACTGACACAGATTTTGGACATTTTCCCATCTTCCCGGCTTCCTGTACGCTACACGCTACACGCTATCCGCTGATTCTGAAAAGTTCAGCCGTGCGAACTCGCCATGGTACTTTCTGGCAGCGGCGTCATAAGCACGAGCGGCGTCGATTTCGTTGTCGAATCTGCCTAAAAACATTCTTTTTCCCTGACTGCATATCTGGCTTCCCCATTTGCCTTTGTGAAACCAAACACCGCGAAATTGCGAAACGGCGTTCTTTTTCTTTCGCCTGTTGCGGGTGTTTTGAGCTTGAGTCGCAAAGCGGAGATTTGACCTGCGATTATCGAGGCCATCACAATTTTTATGGTCAACAACGAGGCCGGCAGGCGGATTCATTATTTCCCTGTGCATATACACGGTGCTTGTCTTATTGGATTCGGTAAACTGGAGCCGGACGGCATATAAGTTAGTGCCGTTGCCATAGACAACCCATTTGAAAATTCTGAGTCGATAGTAATCCTTCTGGTCCAGAATCGCCCATTTCCCCTCGCCTAAGTAAATCCGCCGATATATGTAACCATAACGGAGCAGGCGAAAGGCGAGCAGTTGTAAGGTGAAAAGAAAATCGAGACAGACGGGTATTGTTATTGTTAGTTTCGCAGACATACTCATTCCTCCATTCAAAGAAATCCCAAATTCCACTTTTCAAATAATAAATCAGAAATTGGAACTTCTGTCCCTGATGCCTTGCCCTCCCGGGGCTTGCTACCTTGCGGGTCTCCGCTACTACTACAGAGGAACAACGTTCCTCTATAATTGGCGCGAACTTGCGCGCTTTTGACGAAAATTCTGATTTTGGGGATGCCTCGAAATGCACTTAAGTCGTTGTGGGATAAGGAATAAAAAAAATTTCAGAATTTTGGGATTTGGCCAAAAAACACTTGCGCGAAATCGGCGAACAAATGTATCATACAAGTGTTTTATACAACCGTTTGTGTCCAGAATTTAAGCCGTTATAAGGAAAGGGGTTATGGCAAAAAGACGTGTTGAAAAGATGGTGTTTTTAGGGCAAAAAAACGAACAAAAAGCTTGATGTGGATTTGTAAGTACTTACGGGCACGGACTTTAACGCTGTTTTTAATGTGCCCTAAACGCTTGTTCGGCTTAAGCGAAGAGTAAAAATCTCGTTAGTTTTCTATGAGTCTATACAAGGTTTTTGATAAAATAATCGAGCAATTTGGATTCAACAAACCTTACCTCTGTTTTAACTGATGGGAACTTAGTCCACCAAAAGCTTGTTTGGGTTAGGAATACCGAGAGCACTTTTGGTGGTTTGCTGGGTTGTTGCCAACCTACTTTTTTAATTATATCTAACGATTTGTTCTTAAGATAAGCTTCCCGTCGTTCAACCTTTTGCAAGTAACCTTCTTCGAATGAACCGTTTAGCTTCTTTCTTCCAAATATCTTTCGTTGAATTCTCTGGATGTCTTTAAGACAATAGGCAGGGTCAATAATTTTTGATTCAATATTCAGGATAATGTTTTTGTCTTGTAAGTAAGCTAAGATATCGCAATCTCCCATATCGGGAATGGAAGTATCCAATTTATGCAAATAGACATTTGGTTGAACATAATTAGTAAATCTTTTTGCTATTTCTACGACCTTAACAACTAATGAATCTTCTATGTCTTTATGTCCCTTTTTAAGAACAGATAATATATGCGGAGCTTTGATATCCACTGATAGTCTGTGAGCAGAAGAGGTTGTAAGCCATATGCGAGCCGATCTATCAACTGCATAAGGTCCCCAAAAATATTTCTCACCTATCTTCAAAAGAGGTTTGATACTATATCTAGCAGTCCGTTTCCGATATTCCCAGACAGGCAAGTCGCTTGCGGATTTAGTATCACCTTCAATTTTAAGCATATCTCCTGGCCTCAGGGTCAAAAACTCAAGAATTTTGCCTGTTTCATCTGGATTAAAATCTCGGATGCCCTCAGAGCATATATGCGCAATCTCCTCCTCTTTAGCGATATAATAAGCGCTTTCAGAAATCTTCCGGTAAATGGCCCAAGAACTCATTATTTGCTGAACATTAATAAGATTTCTTAGACCGAAACCGAAGTCTTTACGAAATGCTTCATCTAATGCATCTAAGTAGGATACAATAGGAATGTGGCTATCGGGCACGTCGTTTTTATTACCAATAATACCAAGATCGATTTGGGCTCGTTCTTTACCATATTCTTTTTGCATTCCGGAAACATCGTCTGTATAGGTTATAGATATCACAAAATCATGGCCTATTTCGAGTTCTGCAGGATAAATTCCGTAGTGAAGTGTATCACTAACTGCATACAAACCTATCAACCTATTAACTAGAGCGAGTACATTTTTCAAGTTAGAATCAGTGAATTCACTTTCGCCGTTGGGGGACAATTGGACAAACTTTTCAACGAGATATTTGTAACCACCATGATTGTGTAAAAATTCTTTGTGATCCTCACTTAAACTATCTTCACGTTCGTAGTCAACGTCCTGGTCAAGTGATTCTTGCACTTGATATTTTTTCATCTCATATTCATATACTAATGCATCTGTTTTCTCGATTAGCAGAGGGATAGCTTGGGTAAAGTTAAATTCATTTATGGTATGGTTGATTTTATTTACTAAGCCGTTGATTAATTGGTTAATCTTTTCCTTCGCTTGATCCTGACTATATTTCCCCGAGATAATACCGAGCTCGCTAGCCAATTGCGCGATAGTTTTGTCCGCCAACTTGAGATCTTTTTCCTCGGAAAGAGTGGTCCTAATGGTTTCTGGGAAAGATACTTCCTTTTCTACTGAGAATACTTTAAACCTACTTTTTTTGCTTCTTTCAGCAAATAATTTCTCCTCGATATGCTTCAAACTCCCGTCTGCCCAAAAGGTATTTATTTGTCGCAAGACACCTATCAAAATATCAATTTGCATGGCTCTGTCTTTAGTATCCATTAAAGCAGTTACAAGCTTTTTATCATCAAAGACTACTCTTATCCCGAAGTCCTGTGCTCTAAATAGTGAAATGTCCATACTCCACATATTTGAATTCGGAATGAGATGCTTTAAATGCTTTAGGTCGGCATTGTTCTCGACTAAGGATACAGGCGCAAACAATACCTGAATACGATTCTTACTGTTAGCTAAATTTAACTCACTAAGGATGTTCTGATATAAATCTAGAACATCGGCGAGGCTATGCATCATTAATTCAGTAATTTTCCTTTGCTCATAACTCATTAAATTAATCGGCGAGTTAATGAAAAAAACAGATGAGCCAATAGTTTGGTAATATGCATACCCGTGGAATATCTTAGATTTTAATACTTTACCTTCGCCCTCTTTGGGAATTGTCCAGCTACGTGGATGACCAAAAAAGTTAACCTCTGGGAAATTCCGCCAAAAATTAGAGAGAGAACGGAAACGGAAATTAGTCCCCCAATGAGGATCTAAAACTAAAAAATCTGGTTTCGATGCTCCAGGAATCATTACGCTATGAGAATCTTTAAAAGACCCAAATTGATCAAGATATGAAATTAAAGGATGCATCAAGGAGGAACGTAAGCTTTCAACATATTCGAAAAAGTCAGCCAATTCGTCGATATTTTCGAGTTCGTCAATAATACCCACTAACTGGTCTAGTCCTATTACAATTCCAGGCAAATCTTTAGGCACACCAAAGGAAACCATTTCGGTAGTACAGTAAGGAACTACGGTTAAAAAAATGGGCTTGAGTGCACAATTATCTTTTCGATGATGAAATTCAATAATATACTCTGTTAACCATGCTCTTAAGCGTGTTGGGTAAACCGAGAGTAATTTTTCTGATTCCTTTAAATCCAGTGTTAATTTTTCTAAGTAGTTATTCAGGTCGGCCTTATTTATCAATGGCGGAGCCACATGGATTAAAAAAAGATTGTCTTTTGATCGTATGGTTGCTGCAAAGGTTACTGCCTGTGGCTTTTTGTCTGGATAAAGAGCACTTACAAACCCGATAGTTTCTTCTTTGTTACTTCGCTCAAGTATAAATTTGGAAAGCTGAATCTCAATTGCCATTTTGGGATTCTCACGTTCTTGTTGAATTTCCATATAATGCTGCTTAAGAAATGAACCCCATGTGTCGTATAGAACAGCAAAAAACTTTCTGGGCATTACGGGATAATATTTTTCGCTCTCTTCAACAAGAAAGTAAAAGCAGTTTTTCCCATCCATGGCACGCTTTGAAAATTCTTCTAATGTTGGCCAAGGTTTATTCTCATTAATCGAAAGGTCGTAACTATATCTGTTTAATATATCTATATTAAAAATTTTTTCAGGCGCAAATTCAGTTAAGAATAAATTGGCCTTTACCCAAAATCCTTCAGAAGGAACGCTAAAGCCACCAAGCTTAATTTCTGGTTTTGGCTGAGTAGATTGGTCAAGATTGTTTATGATGCAATCTTGAATATTTAGACAGAATTCTAGCTCCCTTAATGGTGATCGCTTAATTATTTTCGCGTATTCCTTTTCAAAGCCTCCGTGAATAATCTCGAAAGCATAATAATAATCGTAAATATTATCTAAGCTAGCCCCATAGAAAATCTTGTAGAATTTATTATCGAAGAAATACTTGATTTCACCCCAATCCGCCTCTGGCATGTAATCCTCTAGCATTGAAAAAGACGGAAGTAATTCAAATAGCTTTTTACAGAATGTTTCAAAATCTCTATAAGATTTAATTTGGCTTTCTTTCGATAAATCCCTGTGTATTGCCTCAAGCACTGAATAAAGATATTCAATCTTTATAGGGCTGGCGATATTTTGTAGCCAAAGGTCCAAAACAAAAAAAGATCTCGCGAGGTCATCTATGCTATAAGATAAAAGAAGCTTTTTCATTCAAACCCACTATAGATTTTCAGAAAGGAGGAGTCAAACAATAATCAGCGTTCAGCGTATAGCGTGTAATGTACAGCGGACAGCGGGTAGCGTATAGCGTATAGGAATCCGCAATTATTTAATCCGTCCGCCCCTTAGGGGCGAGACCTCGCCCGCCCTCAAGGGCGAGGCGGGCTTGTAAACCCTGCGAGTGCGTAAACAAGCGCTCCCTGCCAGTTGATGCAAATTTCATTGGTGCGGGCGTCTTTCTCAATATCCTGCCAGCCCGTGGCGGAATGTCCGCCTCCCACAATATAGCCGGGCCACGGGTCGCGGACTTTGTCGCCGCCCGAACGCCTGTCGTGCGGGTTCATCGGCGGCTTGTAACCCAGCCCCGTTACAAACGACCTGCAATAGTAATTGCGCCCGAACAAATGACCGATTGAATCAAGGGCCGTATCAATATATTCCTGGTTCGGCGAAACCCTGTTGGCTAATTGCAGCGTAAGGCACTCTCTTGCGACTGTGCCGTTGCTGCCCCAGCGGTATTGTTCGCCAAGGCATCTGCCGTAAATATCCTTATTGCGTTGGGCGACAATCGAGTCGGCTGTTCTTAACAGGTCGCGCCTTATGTCTTCGACAAGGTTGTCTCTTTTGCCTTCCCTTTTGCTGAAAAGATAGGTAAACATCGCCAGGTTTTTGACGTTGCCCCAGTCCCAGTAGAACTCGATTTTATCCTCGAAGCCAAAACACGCCCGTTCGAATGCCTGCAGGTAATTGGGTTCGCCGGTCGTCTCCCAAAGCTCGACCGCCGCCCACATACGGTCATCCTGGTCAGTTGTCGGGTAGGAGCCCGTCCTGAACGCCGACTGGTCCGGCTGTTTGTTTTCCCGGTTTTTATCGAGAAATTCGTAGCTTTTCTTCGCCGCTTCGAGACAGGTTTGCGCGTATTTTTCATCGTATGGCTTAAAATACCGGGCCGCCATCGCCATCATCGCCGTAAAGTCCGCAGTCGCCGGCGAACCCCACCCCACAAAGTATCTCTTCTCCGTCTCTTTTTCCGGCAGAATGAACCCCCCGAACCGCAGCGTGCTGATTTTATGTGAGACCCTTCCGGAACCATCCGGATACTGCATTTTCAGCAGCCAGTCGGTTTCCCATTTCAGTTCCTTGAGGTAATCCGGGTAGCCGGGCGCGGTATCGGGTATGTCGAGTTTGATATTTTTGAGCTTGTCGCCGAACTGTTCCCACGCCCAGAACATCGCCCCCGTCGTCACCCCCGCGTTGACTACATATTTATTGTAGTCCCCAGCGTCGTGCCAGCCGCCCGTGCCGTCGCGCTTCGTGTTCGGGTCTTTTATATCAAGGTAATCCTGCCAGGCGTCATCGGTATGACAAGCGGCGTGGTAAAAACGATTGCCATTGTATATAGCGTTGACCTCGGTTCCGCAACGCCACAGGTAAAACGCCCGCATACTGGTATAAAAAGCGAAATCGTAAACCTTATCGCCTATCTCAAAATCGATTGACCGCCCCACGTCCGGCACTTCCAGGTAATATTTCCCCGGCTTATTGACCTTCGAGAAATCGGCAATCCAGGCGGTTTGGTTGACGTCCGCCTGGCTGAATGGGCCAGTAACCTTGCCGGAATAAACGGCCTTACCCTTCGAAACCTCTTTTACGGTAAAATTGGAGCACTTGCTTATAATTGTCGCCTTTTTCTGCGCCGCAGGCAAATAACCCAGGGAATTCAGCCGGATATCGGTATTTGGCTGGATCGGCTCTTTTGGCATCTCAGACCCCGCACAACCGCCGCTTATAACGACCAGCGAAACAACCGCCGCTACAATAAAGCGACTCTTCATATTTGCACCTTTCAAATAAAGATTTGACCCGGCAGATTACCCTTTATTGCACGGGATGGCAAGTCGTTAATCGTGTCGGCAATAATTCTTACAATGGACGATTGAAAACTTATTGACTATACTGGCGTTTTTGAAAACAGAATGAAACATTGTAAATAAGGAGCCGGACAAAATGAAACGGATTGCACTACTTTTGGTTATGTGCTTAACAGTTTGCGCATCGGCGGAGAAATTCAAGGGGCTGGCGCCGACGCCGCCAATGGGATGGAACAGTTGGAATACGTTCGCAATGAAAATCGATGAAAACCTTGTCAAGGAGACGGCCGAGGCGCTAATAGCAAGCGGGATGCGGGACGCGGGGTATAATTACATCGTAATTGACGACGGGTGGGAAGCAATGGAAAGAGACACACAGGGTAATCTCGTGCCGGACCCCAATAAATTTCCAAGCGGAATGAAGGCACTGGGCGATTATCTTCACTCAAAGGGATTCAAATTCGGGATACACAACTGCGCGGGGACAAAGACCTGCTCTGGTTTTCCGGGCGGACGGGGACACGAATTCCAAGATGCGCTAACCTATGCATCGTGGGGCGTTGATTATCTCAAATACGACTGGTGCTATCACGGCACGGCAAACGCGGAGGAAACATATCGGACAATGGGAAACGCCCTGTACGCGACGGGCCGGCCGATTGTATTCAGCTTATGCGAATGGGGCAGCAACAAGCCCTGGGAATGGGCACAGGATATCGGGCATCTTTGGCGGACGACGGGCGATATTACCAATTGCTACGACTGCCAGGAGACGTATTCGCTGGGCTGGAAATACATCCTGAAAAGCCAGATAGGCCTGGAAAAATACGCGGGGCCGGACCACTGGAACGACCCTGACATGCTCGAAGTGGGCAATAAGGGGCTAACGCTTGCGGAGTCGAGGGCGCATTTTTCCTTGTGGTGCATTATAGCCGCTCCTTTGATGGCGGGTAACGACGTGAGACATATGTCAAATGACGTTTGCGATATCCTCACCAACAAAGAAGTCATTGCAGTTGACCAGGACCCGCTGGGCAAACAGGGATACCAGTTTATGGACCACCCCGGTAAACAAATCTGGGTGAAGGAACTGTCGAACGGCTGCTGGGCCGTGTGCTTTTTCAATAACAGCGATGAGGCGGTGAAGCTGAGAATTAACTGGGCTAATTTCCCATTTGTTTCCGGCAATTATGAAATACGGGACCTGTGGAAGAAGAAAAATGTCGGCACAACCGGCAAAAACTTTGAAGACAAGGTTGACCCGCTCGATGTGATTCTCGTTAAGCTTACGCCCGTGAAAAAAGACAAATAAGCAATTAAAATAATTGACGATTGCCGAATGTCGATTGACGATTGTTTACCGCGTAGGCCGTTGAGACCGCGGAGATATTTTTTAGACACCAAGGCATCAAATCTGAAATTTGGGCTGTTAATTAAATGGTCTGAACAATAGAATATGAGCAGCCGTAAAGTGAGAATGGCTTATACTAAAAAAACAATAAAACTTATTTATAGCAGGAGGTAATATGGCCTTTACGCTGCCAATCGGTTCGGCGGCCCCGAACTTTTCGCTTCGGGCCACCGACGGCAAGACGTATTCACTCAAAGATTTCGCGGACGCCAAAATCTTAGTCGTCTTTTTCACCTGTAATCACTGTCCCTATGTGACCGGGTCGGATGAAGTGACAAGACAGACCGCGAAGAAGTTCGAACCTAAGGGAGTGAAGTTTGTCGGCATAAACTCGAACAGCCCCAATACATACGAAGAAGATTCATTTGAAAATATGGTCAAACGTATGAAAGAGCACAAATTTCCCTGGACGTATCTTTACGATGATACCCAGGATATCGCACGGGCTTACGGCGCGCTGCGTACGCCGCATTTTTTCGTCTTCAATGAAAAAAGAAAGCTCGTTTATACCGGCCGGGGCGTCGATAATCCCCGTGAAACGAGCAGGATGACTGTAAATGACCTCGAAAACGCTCTGGCGGAAATTATCGCGGGCAAAAAGGTAACTACGCCGGCGACCAACCCCATCGGTTGTAATGTAAAGTGGGATGGCAAAGACGCTCACTGGATGCCGCCCGACGCCTGCGACCTGGTTTAAAATCCATCCTGTCGGCAGGCGGACGAAGAATTTTTAGACGCTGATTCCTTCGACTGGTTCGACAACCTTATCCACAGGCAAGCTCAGGACAAGTAACACGGATTAAACGGATTTAGTCAGCCGAGTAGGCGTACTCGTCGCAGTCATTTCTCGAAGTGATGCGTATGCCCAAATGAATAGACCAAGAAAAGCAAGGTCAAGAATGGCAAACGGTTTCCACATGTTTGGAATCCCCGCGGCGAACCAGTGGAAAAACACAACGCCGCAATACGACACTTTGAGCAGCATACCGTAAGGAATCAGGTTCTTGTTGAGCAAGGGGTTCCTCGCAATCGCGCAGAACATGAGTGCGAAAACAATGAGGAGTGCGGCGGGGAACTGCATGTACCCAGGGTGATTGGGTGGCGTCACCTGTATCCACTCAAACACGCTGCCGCCTGCAAATAGAAACAGCACTCCCAACACCCCATCGTAAAGTGCAGCGATGATGAACAACAGCGAAATTATCCCCTCTTTCTTCATGAAGACGCTCCTTTCTGCCTCCGTTGGCGAAGGCTTTCCTTGAATGTATGTCTTCTCCAATTGGTAAACTCCTCACTGTAGAGTTCTACTACCAGTTTTTTGAACCGGTCGTGCAATTGCTCAACCGACATTCCCGCAGGGCGGAAGTTGATGTCAAACAATGTGCATTTCTTCCAGTTCCGAGGTTCGAGCAGCCTGCCTTCGTTCTCCAAGCGAGCGTAAAGGGGAGTGCCCGGAAAAGGCGTCATGACAGTTATCTGGACTTCATAGAGTTCGGCTGTTCTGACAAAAGAGAAGACCTGGTCGAAGATATCGGGTGTATGCCCATCCAAGCCGATGACAAAGCAACCGTTCACCGTGATGCCGTGAGACTGGATGGTCGCAATGGCGTCTCGGTAGTGTGAGAACTGCTTCAGTTTCCAGTCATTCCTTAGTTCCAGCTTGTGCAGGCCCGCTTCCACCGGACTCTCCAGGCCTATCAGGACCTGAGCACATCCGGAATCCCGCATCAGGTCCAGCAAATCCTCGTCCTCGGCCACCGAGATATCCGTTTCTGCAAACCACCGGATTCCCTTTGCCTTGAAGTGCTTCAGCAGTTCTTTCCAGTACGCACGAGCCACCAAACTGTTGTCGTCGGCAAACTCAATGAACGGGTGTTTCCAGATGGCAAGAATACGGTCGATTTCCGCTAATACGTTCGACACGGGTTTCTGCTTGTATCTGTCCGTGAGGATGACGGAGCTTGCACAAAATTCACATTGGTGAGGACATCCCCGGCTTGTCTGGACCGTGAGCCGGTTGTACTTCGAAATGTCGAGCAACTCGAAGGCAGGAACGGGAGAGTCGGCCAAATCATAGTTGCTTTTGCGGGAGCCATAGCGTTGCTTGAGGGCAAAGCGTTCGGCATCCTGCAGGACTTCAGGCCAGCACGGCTCTCCTTCACCAATTACGACTGCATCGCAAAACTGCAATGCTTCGTTCGGCAGGACGGTGACATGCGGTCCACCCATAAGAACAGGGATGCCCTTGCGCCTGCAACGTCGCGCCAACTCGTACGCCTCATCAATCTGGGCACTGTAGCTTGAAATAGCGACGAGGTCGAAATCGCCAGGAATGTTTTCTCCCTGGGGCAAGTCAGGCATTTCAATGTATTGCACATCATGATTCGGAGGGGTCAGTCCTGCAAGCGTAAGCAGACCCAAACTCGGTAGTGAGGCGATGGTCTTACTACGTTCGACAAATCCTGGGAGCGTGAGTCCAAGGCGCAACAATTCACCGTCACAGACTCGTATCCCACTCATTGCAATAAGTCCGATTCTCATATTGACAGCATCCTCCAGAGGAACAGAACAATAGCCACTGTTACTGAAAGAGCCGGGACAAAGAAGATGTGTCTGAAGCACGATTTCCACGCGCTCATATAGCAGACGACAGGCATTGTCACAGCCCCAACTATAAACAGCGAAGACGGCATAGTCAGACCCGAGTTTATCCCAAGCATTCGGGATGTCAACCCGAACGCCAGGTTCAAGAAGCCAATACCAAAAAGCGCAATGTGACCAAGTCGAATCATTCGTCGAGGCCACGAGGCATAACCACCAAGCCAGTCCTCGCCGTGAAAGAACAGGCCTGGAGTGGCGCCTGCTACACACCCCAAAAGGAATCCAATCCATGCTGCATAAATATTTATCATCATAGCGATAACAATAATTATACGATCTGTATAAACTGTGTCAAAAGCCATCTACCAAAGGGCAAAGTTGAGGGACGAGGGCGTGATTCTCTTCCGGCCTTTTAAAGAACTGTTTTTTACTAAACCCATTATAGATTTTCAGAAACGAGGAGTCAATTATTAGTTTTGAGTGTTGAGTGTTTAGTTTTGAGTTATGGAGGCGGGGAACTAAGTCCTACGATTTTTATGACCCGCCGTGAAACGGCGGGCTAAATATAACAGCAATTTTCTGTGTCCTCTGTGGCCAGCTAACTAAAAAATCATCTTTCCGTTGCCAGTTTGAAGACAATGGCCAAATCGCTGACCTTTTTCGCGGGCGTAGTAACCACAAGGCCGGCGTCCGTTCGCTCCCACTTGATTTTCCCCCAGACGCCCGGCATCGTAACGTTTCTGACCTTTATCTTCTCCGCCTTATTGCCTTTGCCGAACATCGTCATCGTAACCTGCGTATTTTCGCCCGGCCAGCCCAGCACTATCGCGTAAACCGTGTTGCCCTTACGGGTATAGCGAATGTCCTTTGCGGTGTAGCCCCCCTTCATTTTGGCGAACATACCGCCTGATTCCATTTTCGCGGGTCCTTCACCGTATTCGACAAAGGGCCTTGTGCCGTAAATCGCCTCGCCGTTTCGCTTCATCCAGTCGCCGATTTCGAGCAGCACTCTTTTCTGGTTATCCGGTATGGTTCCGTCCGCCTTGGGGGATATATTGAGCATCAGTTGGCCATTTTTGCTGACGATATCCGCCATTGTTCGCACAATCTCCAGCGACTTTTTTATCCCGAGGTTCTGCGTATAGCACCACGACCCCCGGCTGATTGTATCATCGGTGAGCCAGACAAAATCTGTTATCTTGTCCGCCCTGCCCTTCTCAAAATCCTCAATGCCGACTTCGCGGGGGAGGTCTTCCTGCTTGTATGTTATGACGACTTCCTTGCCTAGATTGCCGGCGTCGTTGAAATAGTGCGCCAGGTATTCCATTTTGTATTTATCAGGGATTTCGTCGAGCCAGGAATCGAAATACATCAAGTCAGGATGATAATGGTCGATGACTTCGATGAGCTTGTCTTCCCACATCTGATAGAATTTGTCGGCAGGCATATAGCCATACATAATCGCGCGGTTGGGATCGTTGAGCAATTCCGGAAAATACTTTTTCACGAATTCGTAGTGGCCTGTCCAGTATGTCTTGCCGTCCTTTGTGATTTCGTAAAGACCGTTGCGCTCGTGGTGAAACGTCGTGACGAATCTCATTCCTCGCTTGCGAATAGCCTTCTCTAATTCGCCAACGATGTCACGGTGAGGCCCCATATCTTTTGCGTTCCAGGGGTTGACCGAGCTGGCCCACATCGAAAATCCGTCGTGGTGTTCCGCTACCGGCCCGGCGAACTGCGCACCCGTTTTTTTGAACAAATCCGCCCATTCATTAGCGTTGAACTTCTCCGCCTTGAACATCGGCACAAAATCAGGATACCCGAACTTGTTCGGCTCGCCGTATGTCTTGACGTGATGCTTATATTCCGATGAATTTACGTCATACATATTCCGCGGATACCATTCGTTGCTGAACGCAGGCACGCTGTAAACGCCCCAGTGAAAATATATCCCGAATTTCGCGTCCCGGAACCACTGGGGCGCGGGATTACGTTTCTTCAGCGAATCCCAGTCCGCCGTAAAAACTTGCTTAGTTGGTTTCTTGCAGCACGTCTGACTTGTGCAGCCGTTTAACAGCCCGATGGTTAGCGTGAGGCAAACAATGCCGGTCTTTACCTTCCCCATTTTTCGATACCTCTCAATAGCTGATGATAAAGCAGAATACGCCCGACAGGATTCGAACCTGTGACCTACGGATTAGAAATCCGTTGCTCTATCCAGCTGAGCTACGGGCGCAAAAATCGTTAAGTTGTTGTAACATAACCAGTTGCTATCACTACTGTCAAGAGCTTTTGGCTGCCAAAAAACCGTTGCACCAATTTGCATCAATTTATGATATAATCCGGTCTATTAACTGTACTATTGTCTGAATCTATGAAAGTACCGGATGACCTGATAATACTTAGTTTTTAGGTCGTTTGAGTCAGCTGTGTGAAACTATCTTGCCCATCCTATCTGAATCCCTTTACCTGTGTCACTTTTGCTGACGATAAACAGAGCACGGTGCACGCCCTTGGCTGTAGAGTCTCTCAAAAGCATTTCAATTGGGGTTTGGCATATCCCTGTGCTGTCGTTCAATAACAGTTTCCGGTGTTTTAACTTTTCAAAGTGAAAACATTATAAATTTAACAAGCTTTCAGCAGTCCTAAAAACGCTTGACAAGCGCATCCTGAACCAGCGACGATAGCATTGTTCGGGTTTGGCACAGCTCTGGTTCGAAAGAAGCGGGGAGAGTATATTGGCAAACTATTATCACGTTTTATACGCTATTTGAGCCAGTTTTGAGCCATTTCTGCAAAATCTGAAAAGTCATAATCGATGAGCCAGGCATCGGCGAGCATCTTTAGATCGTCAAGATTGACCAAACAATCGCCGGTAAAGTCCCCTTCCAAATCACACCTGAACAGGATATTCACAGGCATCTGTGTCTTTGTTATACTGGGGCCTGCATAACTTACAAGCAACGCATTATCGCCATCGTATTCGAGATAATCGACAGTAATTGAATGTCTACCGGCGAGGAGATATTTGTAGCCGCTTTTTTCCAGCATCCCGTGCAGACCATCGTTATTAACAACAAGAACGCCATCGACATATAACTTGCTGCCGTCGTCGGAATTAGTATAGAATGTGTAGTTACCATCTGCCGGCACCTTTATGTAACCGGTGAAACGGAATGCGAAATAATCGTCCCGCTGCCGCAGGCCAATATCAAAATTGTGAGCAATTCCAGTTGCCGTCGGAGTGAGGGAATCAAAATCGGGCAGCGAAGTCCACGTGCCCTCGTAGTATTCATAATTAAGCCCGTTATCAGCCCTCGTCGCCCAGCCGATACTCTCGAGCATAGGCGATATCTCAGGATTAGCCATGAATAAGTTCCAGCAGAGGCCTGTGCGATAATTCTCAATCATCGGAACAATTGTACCCTGGTCGATGGCCAGATAGTCATCGCAATACCAGCTTTGCCCTAAATTGAAAGCATCGTAAAAGCCAAATGGTCCCCATAAACCGCTGCCGTAAGTGTAGTAAAAATTCTTCATAGCGGCGATTGATTCGGTCGGTGTGTAAGGCATAGAACTTATAGCGGCGGTCGGAGTAATAGTGCCGTTATCGGAAGCGCCCGGCGCATGAGCAGCATAACCCCACGGATTATAGCTGGCAGTCAGCCCCCATACAAGATTGCTGTAGCCTGTAAAACCTTTGGGATTGGCAATGCAATAGGCACGGTCAATTAGAGCAATATTTCGGCTGTTTTCAAAATAATTGCAGTAATTGTCGTTTTTGTTGCGCGGGTCAAATCCAAGAAAAGAATAGTGCGTCCAGAACATCGGCGTCTCATACGCGCTGACCCATTGAGTATAACCATAGTACCTGCTGCCGTTTTTATAGCTACCGCCAAGGCCAAAGCCGTCATAATAACAGGATGCCGGTATCGGATGCGTCGGCGAGGCAATGGCTAAAAGATACGCTATCATAGTCTCCGCACCGCCAAAACCAAAACTGCCCGCCCAGCCAGTTGTCGGCGACCAGAACCAGTATAAATGCGTGCCATCGGTATCTGAGGCTCTGCGGTACCAGTCCCATTCTACTTCTTCGTAGAGCTGAGTTGTGCGGGAGCGGATTTCGTTTTCTGTTGGATTATTGGCATCAAAATACTGTCGAGCGACGAGCATACCTTCAATCATATAGGAAGTTTCGACAATATCGCCGCTTATAATCGGGTTGCCGTTGACATCATGATCGGCAGCAATGGATATGCCGGTTGAGCCGTTCATCCAGTGAGACCAAACACCGTGATAGCGTGATGCGTTATCCTGAAGGAAGCTGACCATTTTGAGGACGCGTTCGGCGGCCTGTGTTCTTGTAATCCAGCCGCGTTCAACACCGACGACGATGTTTATCAGGCCAAAGCCTGAACCGCCTGTGGTAACGGTCTGGCGGTCATACGAGGCGAATCTTTCGCGAATCATTCCGCTGTCGGGATGAGCAAAGTCCCAAAAATATCTGAAGGTCGCCTCTTCTATGGAGGTCAGAAGCTGCTCATCGGTCATCGCGTAAGAAGCGGCGGAAACAACATCAGATGGAC